>Ga0079301_1000168_pt1 | contig 31160 bp, 24 predicted proteins | sample Wag4_2014_7_11_3_FD_74797 | JGI IMG/M metagenome (GOLD analysis project Ga0079301, IMG submission 74797) | Fresh water mixed with fracking chemicals microbial communities from Ohio, USA - Utica-2 Time Series FC 2014_7_11 | ecosystem: Engineered > Industrial production > Chemical products > Input... | reverse complement strand
ATCAGGATCTCGGCGCTCGGAACCTGGCGCGCAAGCGCGCCGGCCAAAGTCAACGTACGACGAAGGTGACCCAGCCCGAACGAATCGTGGCTGTGGAACTGCACGCGCAGGGGATGTGCGAGTGCTACAGGCGAGAGGGTGCTGTCCATGATGGGAACCCCGAGGGGTGCTCGGCTATGGCAAGTGGCGTGCCGAGATAAGAAATCCCAATACGGCGCCTACATGGCAATTCCCATAACTCGCTCACAAACTAAAGCTAATAAACAACTTAGAGACACGCCGTCGCGCCAAAAGCCAGCGCGGCCCCGCTTTGCAGCTTCTTTGCGAGACGTTCGCAATGCCAAACATCCAGATCTTGGACGCTCGCGCTGCCCACCCTGGCTATCCGAGCCACATAGCCCTCGAACATCTACAGCAATCACGGAAGATTCTTCCACATTGCAAAGATGCAAGCCGAGCTGGGCACTCAACTTGCACACATGAGGCCCGTGTTACCTAGCACCCTATCAAAAACTGCCCAATGGAGTTGGGAGACCTCGGAATCTGACCGCCGAGCGCACGCCCCACGACTACAGTTCGTCATGAATCGTAGCGCCACCCTATTTCTAGCCTGTCTCTCCGGCTTGGCTCCCGCAGCATCTGCAGACCTGCTAGTCGGCCGCCTCGTTGACGCCAACGGCGTGCCCGTGGCCTTTGGTGACCTCGACCTCATCTACTCGAACGGCACCGGCGTGCCAACGACCGCCAATCAAGGCACTGACGCCCTAGGACAGTTCGCGGTGACCGTTCCGCCTGGCGTGTTTGACGTGACCTTCAACCCGCCCCCGCCGCCGGCGAGCTCTGCGCTACAGCTGGTGCGCAACGCCATCGCGGTTGCGGGCACGACGAACATTGGTGATGTGGTGCTACCAGCGGGCGTAACGATCAGCGGTACCGTCATCAATCCAGCAGGCATCGGCATCACTGGAGTCAACTTTGATGCGGTCGATGTCAACGATGTCGACCAAGCAGCGCGCTACGACACGAGTGTCACGGCCGGGGTCTTTGCCTTCAATGTGCCGCCTGGCAACTATGAGGTGCGACTGAAACCGCCGACGGTTGCGGGACAGCAAATTGCTCCCAAGGCTGTGCAAGTGAACGCACAAGTTTCGCGTGATCTCGGCCTCGTGCAGTTGGAGTACGGCTGGACTGTCACTGCCATTGTACGCAATGCTAGTGGACTTCCGCTCGTCAACTGCGACATCGATGTGCGTGATGCTGCAACGATGCTGCCGATCTACACGCCAAATGATGACACGATCTCTACTGGTTTCGTCGATGTAGTCATTCCTGCAGGCAACTACTACTTTGACATCACGCCCGTCTTCGCCACGGGTATGGCATGTAAGCGCATTGGTCCCATGACCATTGCTGCAACAGCCACCTTGGGCGCTGTGCAGTTGGAAGCAGGCCTAGCGCTTGCTGGTACCGTGCGCGATGCCAATGGTGCTGTTGTGGTGGGTGCAGGCATCGACCTCGCACTTGCGTCAAGCGGATTGGACATCCCGCTTGATGGTGACCGGACGAATGCCACCGGGGCGTACCAAGTGCGTGTACCGGCCGGCACATACAACGCACTGTTCTACGGACCTGCTGACTCGGCCCTAGGCGCGCAGAGCATTCCGAGTGTCTCGGTGGGAGCGGCAACTACGCTCGATGCCGTTCTACCTACGAGCGCTGGCTACTTGTGCTTTGGAGATGGAAGCCTCACATCGTGCCCGTGCAGCAATGACAGCCAAGTGGGCGCGCAAGAAGGTTGCCTGAGCTCACTAGGGGTAGGCGCACGCTTGCGCGCCTCAGGCAATGCACGCTTGAGCGCGGACACGTTCACGCTAAGTGGCAGCCAAATGCCGAACAGCAATGCTCTGTACTTCCAAGGCACGCTGGCCTCCAACTCTGGATCTGGTAGCGCTCTGGGCGATGGCTTGATGTGTGCAGCGGGAACGATCGTACGCCTAGGCGCACGCACAAACTCAGCCAATAGCTCTCAGTACCCCGTGGTTGGCGACCAGCCGCTCTCACAAAAAGGCCAAGTAACCGCAGGTGCATCACGCATCTACCAAGTCTGGTACCGCAACGCGGTGCCTTATTGCACAGCGAGCACCTTCAACCTCAGCAACGCAGTCCAAGTGGTTTGGGCACCCTAGTTAGAAGTACTACGCCTGTGGAATTGCACAATCACAAGCCTGCTGTACGCGCACTACTGCTCGTCGCTCTTGCGACGGGCTGTAGTCGCTTGTCAAGTGATCCTGACGCTCCTGTGTCGCCTACACCTCTAGATCCGTTGCCTGGTGCGCACGCAACTCTGGGTCTGGTGTCCGCGGCGGGCGGCAATGGCAGTGTTGCCGTTCAATGGCGAGTACCCGAGGACAAGGAACTCCTGCCTGCGCGCCTCGGCGTGTTCGTGTCGACAGACCCCGATGCCCTACAGAATGCCGAGCCCTTTGAAGTGGACGAAGCGAGTGGCCAAGCACGCTTTGGTGGACTGCCAGCGGACAGTCTGCTCTATGCACGCCTAGCAGCGCGCGATGACAGCGGCACAACTTGGAGCGAGTTGGGAGCAACCCTTGCGTTCCATACTGGCGAGCCCTTGTATGTCGACCCGCTGACCACACTCGCGACAGGTGATGGCCTGACACCAAAAACGCCGTTCCAAGACATCACCTTGGCGCTGATCTTCGCGCCTGTGCTGGGCAAGAGCGTGATCTGGGTAGCCGAGGGCAGTCAGTCCGTGGCCCAGCTTCCGCTGGTGACTGGGCTACACATGGTGGGAGGCTTCACCAACGCCTTCACACTCGCCGACCGTGATACAGAGGCGCACCCCACGCGACTGCTAGCCATTGATGATCCGGGCACGCCGACTGATCCTGCTCTCGTGGTGCTTGGCCCTGGCGCAGTGGGAGTGCCTGCGACGCTGGATGGCTTTGAGTTAGAAGGGCTAGCCAGCACAACGGTAGGCCTCGACTCGTCTGGACATCCGTACCAAGCACGCGCTGTGCACATTAGTGGCTGCGTGCGCGGCTTCCGCCTGCGCTCACTGCCCACGGATAACGAAACCGAGATCGTGATCGCAGGTTGCTCGGCCCGCAGTGCCGTCAACGAAGGTCTATCGGTGGATGGCGCCTTCGACCTGCTCGTGGAAGCCAGTGATTTTGACAACAACGGAGCCGAAGGTGCGGCCATCGGCAAGCTCTATGCACCCTCGGCCCGATCGGTAGCGCTGCGCGTACGCGGTTGCCGCTTCACGCGCAACGGCCAAGAGGGACTCGACATTCAACTGGGTGTGCCGACTGGTGCGGTCGCGCCGGGCGGGCGCTTTGTCGTGGAGTTGGAAGAGTCTGATTTCTTTGACAACCAACTCGACGGCGTACGCGTAGACCTTGACTACGAGACAGCTCCTGAGTGGAGCTCGCGGATCCTGGCACGGGGACTCTCGGCACACACGAACGGCCTTGCGGGTGTGCATTTAGACTTGGATGCCAATTCAACCGCGCTTGCCCATCGCCTAGCCTGCCGCGCCAACGGGACCGATGGCTTCTTGGTCACATCCGAGACATGGAGCGGCATTGCGACCATCTCTGCGAGCGCGTTGTGGGGCAACCTAGGCGCAGGTGCGCGCGCAACCTTTGGCAATGTGGCCGTCGTGGCTTCGCACTGCGCGTTCGCTGGCAATGCACAAGGCGGCTTTGTTGCTGATACTTCGCGTTCGATGGCCCTGAACTGCGCAGCAGACAGCCAGAGCAATCCATGGTCGGGAGTGAGCGCGGTTTCGAGTCTGAACTCCACGCTTCATCAGCCCACTTGGTTTGCCCATGCACCGCTGGAGTACACGACCGTCCTTTCGATCAGCGGTGCATCACTGCAGACAGGGACGGCGACCAACGCTGGCGTTGGAAGCACTCTGGAACTTGGTGGTGATGATGAAGCGCGTCTGGTTGTGTCCGCAGCTGGGCCCGTCCTTGGTGTAGATCCTGCACCTGCGGCGCAAGACACGCCGGTGCGTGCGTGGTTCTGGGCGGACAGTGATGTCACGGAAGACTGGCGGGCGGCGCCGGCTGGTGACCTGCAAGGTGCTGCGTGGACTGGTCCCGATGGACAAGCGCGGGACTGCGGGCCGTTCGGAGCTCCCTTGGGTGGCGTGCCAGGCCGTGACGAGCCGGTCCCTCCCACACTGTTCTACTTGGCGAGTGCCACTCCCTCGATCTCAAGCAGCATCCCTCCGGCAGCAGACATTGTTCTGGAGTTTGCGGGCGGTGCACCCGATCGCACTACGCTGGCGCAAGGTCTGGTCGTGCGACGGGGACAAGGACTTTTGACACTCGGCTTCACCGTCAACTTGGGATCGATTACTGTCCACGCACCTGTCGGCGGATGGTTGGATGGCGACCGACTGGAGCTCCACGCCGCACTGCACAACAGCGACGGTCATCCGCTCGCAACTCCGTTCACTCTCGTACTAGACGCGCAGTAATGCGCGTTCCGCAACCACCACACACTCTATGACTACCGCCTTCCGCATCGCACTCCTACCCTTCCTTGTAGCCGTTCCTGTCGCTTGTGGCGGAGGAGGTGGCAGCTCCGGCGGCGGAGGAGGAGGTGGTGGCGGCGGAGCCACCGCCACACTCGACTGTGACTACGACGGTGTAGAAGACTCGGTGCAAATCGCAGCGGGTGCTGCTGATGTCGATCAGGACGGCATCCTAGACAGCTGCGAAGTAGCTGCGCGTGCGACTACAGGCCTGATTTCCGCTGTCGGCGCAACGAACTCTGCGAAGGTTTGGTGGCGTGTGCCTGCGCAAGCTGGTGACCTACCCGCACGCCTCGCTGTCTTCTATGGCACCGACCCCGCCACGATCTACTCAGCTACTGCGGTGGAGGTCACTGAGGCGTCCGGCACACTTGACATCGCGGGTCTTGTCAGCAACACGACCTACCAAGTGGCGTTGGCTGCTCGTAATGCGGCCAACACGGCTTGGGAACCTCTAGGACCGGTTCTCGCGTTGCGTACAGGACTGCCGCTGTACTTGAACCCACAGGCCGCCGCTGGTGGCGATGGTTTGACGCCCGCCACAGCCTTCCAAGACCTCGCATCTGCGCTAGCTGCCACGCTGACAACCGGTCGCCAAGCCATTTGGATGTCGGAGGGCAGCGTGACTGCAAACGCGCAGATCCTCAACACGGGCGTGCACTTGGTGGGCGGCTTCAGCACAACCTTCACTCTGGCTACGCGTGATGCACGCACTCAGCTGTCGCGTCTGCAAGCTGTGGATGTGGCGGGGACGATCGATCCTTCTGTCCTCATCGTGCGCGCAGGTGCGTCACCGGAGGCCGCAGTAGTCGACGGTCTGCGCATCTTTGGCTTGCCCACCACGACCTCGGGCATCGAATCCTCAACTGACCCCGTACAGATTCGCTCCACCGTCGTGGCCCAATGTGTGCGCGGTATCCGCCTGCGTTCCTTGCCTGATGCTGGCAAGACGGATGCTGTAGTAGCTGGATGCACCGTAGTGGGAGCAAGTGCTGACGGCTTGAGCGTGGATGGTTCCTTCGAGCTGTGGGTCGACAACAGCGACTTTGAGTCGTGTGGCGCAGAGGGTGCCGCGTTCGGCAAGCTGTACGCCCCCGCAGCTGAAGTGGTCTCCCTAGACATTCGCGGTTGCCGCTTCTCGCGCAATGGTCAGGAAGGTCTAGATCTACAGCTGGCTGCGCCGCCGGTGCCTGGTGTAGGGACCGGAGAGTTCCGTGTCACGCTGACCGACTGTGATGCGATTGACAACGCGCTTGATGGTATGCGCATTGACCTCGACTATGAGACTGCTGCCGGTTGGACCTCACGCATCCAGCTGCGCGGTGTGACTGCGCATGGCAACACGTTAGCTGGTGTGCACCTTGACCTTGACGCCGATGCTTCCGTGTTCGCCCATCGCTTGGCGTGCTCAGCCAACGGCACGGATGGATTCCAAGTTACCTCGGAACCTACATTCGGCGGCGTAGCCACACTTGCCAGCAGCGCCATGTGGGGCAACGGCGGTGCGGGTGCACGCGCATTGACCGGCAAGTACACCATCAAGGCGATGCACTGTGCCTTCGCAGGCAATGCGCAGGGAGCTCTCGTTTCGGCCGCCGTTGGTTCCACTGTGCTCAACAGCGGCGCGGAAGCACACAGCACGGCCTTCACTGGGACGACTAGTGTGAACACGGTTGTGCGCACTCCACACGACGCGTTGATGTACGCCAATGCACCGCTGGAGTACGCGCGCATCACGGCCATCAATGGCAGCACCGTGAGCCTCGCCAGTCCCAGTGCTAATGGTGTCGGCGCACAGCTAGAGTTTGCGAATGATGGTGTTGCTCGTGCTGTGACAAGCACCGCTACTCAGAGCTTGACCTTTGCTCAGGCAGCACCGCGTCGTCGCGTGCCCACGCAAGCATGGTTCTTTGGTAGTGCTGACGCGAATGAGTCGTGGGCTCCGGCACCCGCAGGCATTCTGCAAGGACAAGGCTGGACTGGTCCCACCGGGGGTGCGCGTGACTGTGGACCTTTGGGCGCACCGTTAGCAGGTGCACCAGGCGCCGCTGGCGCACAACCGCCCAAGCTGTTCTATGTGGCAAAGACTTCACCTGTAGCGACGAGCACAGTGACGGTGAACCAAACTCTCAGTCTCTCCTTTGTTGGAGGTACACCAAACGCAGCCACACTCCCCAGTGGTGTCGTGGTTCGTCGTGGTGGGACCGCACAAGGATCGGCTACTGCAACGATCGTTTCGGGAACGCTGCGCGTGACTCCCCCGACCGGAGGTTGGCTCGACGGCGATCGCGTCGAGTTGCATGCAGCACTCGCAGCGACGGATGGAACTGCGTTGGCCGCACCCTATGTGTGGGTGATCGACGCGCAGTAGCTGTGGAGGGCAATGGCTAGATGACGGTCAAGTCGACCATCGTCGAGTACTGCACATTGCCGCCGCCCATGTCGGAAACCTGACCCGAGACCAAGGCGTTGATGCCTTGGCTCTCGGTCACATCGCACGCACGGGGCAGGCCATCGACACGCACCATGCCACGCGGCATCGACGGGTCGCAGGCTGCAGGCAACGAGATAGCACCAGTGGCGTTCGCAAGGCGCAGCAAACTGCCTTCCGCAGCTTGAAGTTCCTGCAAGTCGTCAGGGTGCAGATGCACTCGAGGTTTGCCGGCCTTGGCGATGTGCCTAGCCGAGTGCGCATAGGTGGCGTTGTGCGTGTGCACACTCGGTGCGGCGAGCAACCAGAAGCGCCGGCGATCGCCGCACGCATCATCAGGAACCCAAGTAGCCATTGCAGGCTGTCCCACAGCCACACAAGCAGCGCTGTGCAGTTCCAGCCGGCCAGAGGGAGTGCCGCGATCAGCAAAGGTCAACGCATGAGGCTGGACAGACACGCCATTGCGAATCGCTGTGAGCTCTGCAGGTGTCAAGCGTCCTGCACATTGGTCGAGGAACTGCTCGCACAGGGCATCTTCTTGTACATCCCAGCACTCCCTGGGAAGACCAAGCCGTTGCGCCAGCGCCGCGAATGTCTGCACATTGCTGCGCGTGCCAGGAGGCCCCTGCACCACGGCTCTGGAGCGTTGCATGCGCCGATGTCCCCAACTGCGGTACACATCGGGATGCTCAAGGAAGTTCGTCGATGGCAGCACCACATCCGCTAGCTGAGCTGTCTCGGTCAGGAACTGGTCATGCACGACTGTAAAAAGATCCGGACGCGCGAAACCGCGTTGAAAGCGCGCGGAATCGGGGATGGTGACAGCTGGATCGTGACACCAGACGAAGGCGACTTGGAAGGCACCCTCTTCCAGCGTGCGCCCTAAACCGACTTGACTGGTGTAGCGCAAGGGCTGGTCCGACGAGCGCAAGTCGGGACGCATGATCCACTCTTCTGGCAGTTGGAAGTGCTCCCAACTCTCGTAGTGCAAAGCATCCGGCTGACCAAGAACCACACACAGCGACGCCAAAGCACGCATGCCCATGGCGCCATTGCGACGCCGAGTCCAACCTACACCGGACTTCACGAACGGTCGCCGTGCAGAGAAGAGGTACTCGGCCAAACGCTGTACTTGTGCAGGCTCCACACCACAGGTCTTAACTGCTGTGGAGACATCGTGACCTGCACATACATGTTGTTCGAACTCGACTCCACCGACTGTAGTCCGTGCAAGCTGTGCACGATCCACGCGCCCGCTCTCGAAAGCCAAGCGAGCCAGAGCCAAGCACAACAGCGCGTCTGTACCTGGTCGAATCACGACGCCCAGCCCACCACGGGCTTCCACATCCTTCATGGTGTCGGTGCGCCACACATCGACCACGACGACTGGGACTCCGCGGGCTTGCAGGCGGCGCACCGGTGCTTGCATGTGTTGCACGGTGCGCGAGGCATCACAGCCCCACACCACGACGAGGTCGTGGTCCTCGATGCGCTCTAGGTCGGGTCCGATGCAACGCCCCAGCACAGCTGAGTAGCCTTCCTGACCTGCGGCATCGCAAATCCCGCCGTCATGAAAGACAGCTCCCAAAGCGTGCATCATGCGCAGCGGGAACTTGCGCTGCACAAGCCCCATGCTGCCTCCATACCAGAGTGCCAAGATGTCCTGTGGTGCAACGCGGGCCGTCCGTTCAGCCACCACATCCAGCGCCTCGTCCCACGACACGGCGACATGCTGTCCATTTCGTTTGACAAGCGGCTGTGTCAAACGATTGGGTGCATGCACCAACTCGGGATACAGCATCGTCTTGCCACACAGCGTGCCACGCGAATGCCCATGTTCCGGATCACCGCGCAAGCGCACCAAACGCCCCTGCGGGTCAACCTCAGCCAGAATCCCGCAGGCATCCGGACAATCCAGCGGACAAGTAGTGCGTTGCAAGGTGTTCATTCGACAGCTGCTGGTCGTCGTTCGGTTTCGGAGCGTAGGTCGCGCAGTAAACCCTCGGCGGTAACCGTCAAGACACCTTGACGATCAAAGAACAACACATGCCCCTCGACCTTGGCCGCCGCCTCGGAATAGTCGAAGTCCGCAGAAGCGCGCTCCGCCAAGGGGACGGACACTTGGATCCCGACCTGCTCTTCCGACCATGCACCGTAGGCAATCGCCAAGCCATCGTCAGGCAGCTCCCACACATACAGCGGTGCACCGAGCGCAGCGAGCACCTCCTCGAGGGTCGCTGTATCGACCACCAAGGCATGCAAACGCTCATGTGGCACAGCAAAGTCCACATGGCTGCGCGACCAGTCCAGTTGCACGCATCCCGTGAGGGCCAACGCTGCAGCCAGAAGCGAAAGATTCAGTCTTTGGTGCGCTCTTGCCACGGCATTGCCCATTCCGTGCCCTGTGCGTCTAGCGTCGCGCCCACATGCGTGAGCTTGTTCTCTTCGTCGAAGAAGAACCACACGCGATCCGAACGAGTGTCACGGTTGACAAATGTCACCACGAACAGCGTAAAGCCCGCCGTCTTGCCGTCGGAGTGGTCGTAGCGCAACGCACTCCGACGCCCCAACTGCACGACATCGGTGGGCGCACCCATGGCAGCTACAACATCCGCAGCAGTCGTGGTACCAGGCACGAACTGCTCATAGCTGCGCACTTCGACAGGTGCATTGACGGAGTCTCGTGCGACAAAGCAGCTGGACAAGCCCACAGCCAGCAGGGAGAGGAGGACGCATCTCATGCTGCGTGGTATACAACAAGTGCGCGCTCTTTGCGCGACGACCTGCACCTTGCGCATCGGACTCGACCTCTCACCCACCGCGGGACATGGCTCACGGGGCCTTGCACATGTGGTCCAGCGCCTAGCTGGTGCCGTGATGGCTAGGCAGCGCGTGGAGTTGGTGCCGTTGATGCCGCCCCGTGGAATGAACATGCTGCGCTGGCGGCACTACGAGCTGCCGCGCAGGGCCGAGCGCGCCAGACTGGATGTATTGCACTCTTGCACCAGTGCCTACCCCGTCTTGGCTCCCTGCAAGCTGGTCCAGACGATTCACGAGCTCCCGTGGTTGCACAACGAAGAGGAGCATGCCGGTTGGTCACACCGTTTGTGGGCGGCAATCGGCACACGGCATGCAGACCTTGTAGCCACTGCCTCCGAGCTGGTGCGTGCCGAGATCCTCACTCTGTACAGACCTCTACGCGTCGTGACTGTGCCTTGGGGTGTGGACCGACCCAACAAGCAAAGCACGGATCGACTGCGCGCCCATGAGTTGCGTGCAAGCGGCTATGTCCTTGTACCAGGCGGGGGCAGGGCTAAGAAACAAGCCATGCGCGTACTCGCTGCCTTGGACACGCTTGGCGCTAGGGCGCCCATGTTAGTGACGACTGGGTCTGTGGATCCGACCTTAACCACACAGCACGCGCGTTTGCGTCACTTAGGTGTAGTCGGCGCGGAGGACATGGAAGCGTTATTGGAGCACGCAGCATGCGTCGTCGTGGCGTCACGCAGCGAAGGGTTCAGCTTGCCGGTGGTCGAAGCATTGGTGCGCGGTACAGCCGTCGTTGTACCCGTAGGCACTGTGCAAGCCCAGGTCGCTGGATCCGTGGGACATGTAGCGGCGTCATGTGAACCTGACAGGCTGGCGGAGGCCATCCTGTCGGCCTGCGCTAGTGCCATGGACAGCACCCTACGCACACAACGCCAACAGTACGCCGAGCGCTATAGCTGGGAAGTGACGGCGCAGCGTTGGGAGAATGAATGGGCGCAACTGTGAATCGTCGTGCACCGCATGTGTTGGTGCTAGGCACAGTCTTCGATCAACCGATGGGAGGCGTGCGGCGACACAACCAAGAGTTGCTGCCCCGAGCTGCGCGTCTACTCGCTGCACGCGGTGGAGCGCTGAGCGTCTTGGGTGGGCGTCAGGGCATTGCCTTCGCATTACCTGATGTGGAGGTGCTTGCAGGGCGCGCACCCTCGCGACCGCTGGCTGTACGAGCAGCCTTGGAGTCCAGTGCCGTGCGTGACGCGGTCGTTCAGGCTGCATCGCGGGGTAAGCCGTTCCATCTCGTGCACACAGCACACCTTCCTACCCCAAGCCACTGTCCACTGCCTTTGACAGTGACCATCCATGATGTGCGCGGATTGGATGCGGAAGTGACGGCACTTCCAAGGCGGTTGCTTGCCCGTACAGCTCTCGGCCGTGCGAAGCGCGATGCACGGCTGTTCTTCACTGTTTCCGCCGCTATCGCAGGGGAGCTGCAGGAACGCCTACGCATTCCAGCAGAGCACATTGTGGTCTGCGGCAATGGCGGCGACCATTTGCAACCCCTACCGCGGCAATCATCCCCTTCTGCGTTGACAAAGGCGCCCCTTCTGGCGATTGGTCATGTGGAGCCTCGCAAGAATCTAGCGGTACTGTTACACGCCTTGGCACTTGATCCAACCTTACCGCCACTAGAAGTACACGGAGCAGCGAAGGGCGACGAGCTGGATCGGTTGAAGGCCTTGTCCAGCAAACTGGACATCTCAGACCGAGTCCGCTGGTGTGGGCCTTACGAGGAGGACGCTCTACCTAGCCTCTTGGCACGCGCAGCTGCGGTATGCGTGCCCTCGCTCGTCGAAGGCTTCAGCCTAGTCGCTTTGGAGGCCCAGCTTGCCCAAGCACCGCTGGCCGTAGCCAACATCAGCGCTTTGCGCGAAACGGCTCCGTACGCGCCGTGCTTCGATCCGCAGGATGCCCAAGCCTGTGCCAAGGCGTTGCATGCCGCTATGGAGCAATCTGCGGTTGATGTAAGCGCTGCAGCGACTCGTGCAACCGCTCACACATGGGACGCTTGCGCCGAACGGTTGGTCGAAGGCTGGTGCAGGGTCGCGCAGCTCTAAGCCCCAGAGCGCAACCACGCGCCGCCGTAGAACGCGAGCCAGAACAAGCCTACGAAGACAGCCAACGCCACTAGAAGTACAGCGAACTTCATCCAGCCCGACATCTGCGAGAAGTCGGTTCCCACCAAGCCTTCGCGCTGCTCCACCTTGTTGTACTGCAGCAAGCCACGCGTAGCTGCTGCACTTGCGCGCTCGACAGGCCGGACAGCGGCGCGCGGTGTGGGTGCCGGCTCGGGTTCCGGCAGCTCCAGTTCCACTTCCTCCAACTCGATCGCGCCTTCGAATCGCAAGGCCACTTCACCCAAGCGAAACTCTAGACCTGGCGTGAGTCGCAGAACAGGGACACGCTCGCCTGCCGACCAGAGGCCGTTGCGAGAGCCTTCATCCTGTACGAACCAACCTTCCGAGCTGCGTTCCACACGGGCGTGACGACGCGAAATACTCGCATCGGTGAGCACCAAATCGCACTCAGCCAGCCGACCAATCACGACAGGAGTTCGCAGCTCCATGACTCGGCCCGCCTCGGGGCCGCTCATTACGCGCAGGGTATCCACGACGACCCAGCCTACGCACCAAGGATGCACCTGTCGACTTCGGGTGCAAACGACCTACACTGGAAGACGCCACTTATGCACCCGACTGCAAGCCCCGCGACGAGTTGGATCGAGACCTTGGGCCTGACTCGCCATCCCGAAGGTGGTTGGTATCGCGAGACCTTCCGCTCAAGCGACACACTCAACACGGCGAAAGGTCCGCGCCAAGCATTGACCTTGATTCACTTTGCGCTGGATGCCGGTGAAGTCAGCGCGTGGCATCGCGTGTCGTCCGATGAAGCGTGGATTTGGTGTGAAGGAGAACCGCTCGAACTGACGGTTGTCAGTAGCGATTTGGCACGCGTAGAGCGTGTGCGTCTGGGCCCCACCACGCGCGGGTGTGTGCCGCACCATGTGGTACCAGCCGGTGCGTGGCAGGCGGCACGCAGCACAGGCAGTGGATCGCTGGTGACATGTTGTGTGGCACCCGGATTTGAGTTCGCGGACTTTCAACTACTGTCCCAGATGCCGACTGAGCTAACGGCCTTTCGGCAGGCTTTCCCTAAGCTAGTGCCCTAGCCCATGAACAGCGCCTTTGCCTGCACGAATCTTGGGCGCAGCTATCCGTTGCGCCTAGGCTTGCAGCGTGTCCATGCACTCAAGGGCGTTACTTTGTCCTGTCAAAAAAGCTGGACACTTGCCATTGCAGGGCCGAATGGTTCCGGCAAGAGCACCTTGCTGCGTGTCTTAGCCGGCGTAGAGCCGCACGATCAGGGCGAGCTAGAAGTGCTTGGTGGTTCGCCCAAAGATGGAGCCATTGCCGCACGCATCGGGTATTGCCCGCAAGAAGCGCCCACACAGCTGGAGCTGGGCTTTCGCGAATCCTTGCGCCTTGCAGCGGCTTTGCGCGGCATGAAAGGCACACGAGCGACCCAGCGCGTAGATGAGTTACTTAGTCAACTAAACTTGACAGCACAGGCCAAACTCCGCGTTTCACGCGGATCTGGCGGCATGGTGCGGCGCTTCGCACTCGCGCTGGCCTTCCTGCATGAACCCGAGCTGATCTTTCTAGATGAAGCCACTGCAGGCTTGGATGCCGAGGGGTTCCAAGCACTGGATCAACTCTTGCGCAGCGCCAAGGCCAAGGGCTGCACCATTGTTGCCGCCTCACACTTGCCCACGGATTGGACAGGGCGCGCGGATCGGTTGGCGGTGGTGCTCGATGGCCGCATCGCCGCCACCGGCCAACCCGACGAGCTGCTAGCGGGTCGTGATTTGCTGCGGCTGTATGGTGAACTGCGCGCTAAGCCAACGAACTACACCGGGGTGCAGTCCTCGTGAGAGCTTGGCCCTTGGGTCGCATGGTCTACGCCGAGGCGCGCAGCGCGTGCGGCTGGACTGCAGGGCTTAGCCTCGCTCTCGCTGCGACCGGCGCATGGCTGGCTACTGCGCCCGTGCTGGAGCGTGTCTCTGGCCTCATCCCCAACAGCGCAGCGGCTGCTTTGGAGCGCCACGGAGCTTGGTGTGCGGTGTTGTTGGTGCTTTGCCCTTGTTGGGCTTGGCTTGCAGCCATGCGCGGCCATGCACTGCGCACCAAGGAGCGCGCACTATGGCTCGTGGGTGGCGCCGATGCATGGCAAGCCACTGTGTCCCAACTTGTTGGACTGTGCAGCATCGCATTAGTGAGTGTGATGTTGCTGGCGCTGCTAGTTGAGTGGCGTGCCGGTACAGCGAACTTGCCGCGCACTCTAGGGCCTGCAACGGCGCCGCATGGCGTGTGGATTGATCATCAGGGACTCACTTGGCGGGCAGACACACCTGCTCCTGCACACGCAACCACTCTCTGTGTGCCCATGGGACTTGGTTTCGGTGCAGGTGCGGCCACCCCTGTTGAGTTCAGCGTCTCCTCCTTGGGCAGCACACAGCGCAGAGAGTCCTTGATCGCGCTGCAAGGCGAAGCGTGCGTAGCATGGCCCCTGGACACGGGCGCTCCGCACGACACAAGCACCACGCTGCAGTTGCGCACCCTGGATCCCGCAGCGCGCGTGTGGTTGATGGAAGGAGCCCATTGGCAAGCTGCCGCCGAGCCCGCCTCGGCAGCGAGTGTGGAGTTGGCGCTGCGCACACTCTTGCTCTTAGCTGTACTGGCGGCATGGGCACATGGCTTGGCAATGTGGATGCGCCCAGCGTTAGCTGCCGTAGTTGCGTTGTTCGCATGGGGGGCTCTTGCGCTCGCGTGGTCACCCACATGGCTCGCAGGAGCTCACCTGCCAGAGGCGCTCTACACCCTGCGCGCAGGCAGCATTCCCATCACGGTCGATGCGTGGAGTGTGGCTGATGCATTCGCTGGCGCACTGGTTGGTGTCGTACTGTCGGTGCGTGGACTCGCACGCGGAGCAACAGCATGAAGTTGCTGTGGTGGTGCGTGGTCGGAGCTGCGTTACTCGCTGCCTCGCCATGGTTGCCGACACACGCACAGCCGCGCACAAGCTGGCTGCATACGGTGCTGGGGCCGCTGGCAGCACCTCTCGCACGAGCGCAGTGGGTCTATACCGATGCAGCCCTGCGCGAAGGTCGCGTGGATCTTGCGTTGCGCCGAGCCGACACGGCGTTGGCTCTGGACCCCAGCGACACCAGTGGCTGGCTCTTCCTTGCGCACCACCTAGCCTTTGAACGCGGCAGCATCGCCCGCACACCCGATGCAAGCGAGCGAGCGCTCTGGATTCGCGCCGGGCTCGATCTTTTGGAACGCGGACGCGCATGGGCCAAGGAACCCGGAGCTCTGGACCTGCGGCGCGGCGCGATTTGGGCGGCGTTGGCGGAGGTCGATGAGTTGCGCCCACCCCAAGTCACGGCCGACGAAGCGCACCAGCGCGCGGCAGAGGCCTTTGCAGCAGCCGCACAGGCTGGACACACTGAGCCGCAGTACGAATCGCATGAGCACGGACCGCCTAGGGATCGCTAGACTCTCTGGCCTGTGATCGCAGCCTTCGCTGACCTCCTGCAACGCGTGCTCCAAGTCCTCGTCGACTGGTTCACGCAGTACCCGCACCTCGCACCGTTCCTGGTCTTGATGGCGTGTGGCTTGGGCCTGCCTCTGCCCGAGGAGTTCACGCTCATCGGCTGTGGCTATCTGTGCCACAAGGAGATCGTCGACTTCGCCACGATCACACTCGTGTGCTCCGGCGCCATCCTGGGGGGCGATTCGATCCCCTACTTCCTCGGCAGGCGGTATGGGCTGTCTGCGCTGAAGATCAAGTGGGTCGCGAAGGTCCTGCACCCCGAGCGCTTTGCCGAGCTAGAGCGTCGCTTCGCCTCGAACGGCAACTGGGCCATCTTTACCTGCCGCTTCTTGCCAGGGCTGCGCATGGGTGGCTACTTCGTGGCCGGCACGATGCGCATGAGCTACACGCGCTTCCTCCTCTTGGATGGACTGGGCGTGCTCATCAGTGTGCCGACCTCGATTTGGATCGCGTGGAAGGTCTTTGACCGCATCGGCGATGACCTGCGCGAGGCTGCCGCCAAGGTGTCGTCGTACAACCACACGGTGCTCTACACCGTGTTTGGCGCCATCGTCCTGTACCTGACGTGGCGCTGGTGGAAGCGGCGCCGTGCAGCCAAGTCGACATCGACGGGTGGCGTTCAGTAGACTGGCAGCCGAGGAACTCAACTGGACCCCAAGCAGCTTGCCGCTTGCGCTGCCGCGCTCGCCGAACAAAAAAAGGCCGTCGACATCAAGGTCTACGACGTGTCGGAGCACTTGCGTGTTGCCGATTACTTCGTGGTCGCGACTGGCTTATCCCGCCCGCATGTGAAGGCCTTGCATGACGAGATGCATGTGCGTCTCAAGCAGATGGGTGAAACGCATTCCAAGGCCGAAGGTGCGGAGCTCGGCTGGTGGGTACTGCTCGACTACATCGATGTGGTGGTGCATGTGCTGCAGCCCGAAGCGCGCGAGTACTACCAGCTAGATCAGCTGTATCGCGAGTGTCCGCTGCTCGATTGGAAGTCAGTGCCTCTGCCCGAGGCACTGTTGGCCGACGAAGACGCGTGAGCGTCGCCCCATTCGCGTTCCATGCGTTGGTGGGATAGCGAGACATGGGATAGCGCCGCAGGAGCCCGAGACGCTGCGCGCCAGCGCGAAGTCCCGATCTTGTTGCGTATCGGAGCCACTTGGTGTCCGCACACGCGCTGGCAGGACACGCAATGTGACGATGCGCGCGTGGTCACGCTGCTCTCGGAGCGCTTTGTGTGCGTCAAGGTCGACAAAGATCGCCGACCGGATCTCGATCGAGCGTATGCCGTGCAGGGCTGGCCGACCTTGGTGTGGCTGAACCATGAAGGCGAGGTGCTTGCGCGCTCCTCCGCCCTGGAGGCTGAGGCACTCTTGTGGCGGGCAGCCGAGGTCGATGCGGCTTGGAGCAACGGGCAGCGCACGCCCCTGCCTTCCCTCGTGTCACCGTCACGAGCACCGGCAAGTCGCGCACAAGTCCAGCAGGAGCTGTCCAGTACTTTGGACAGCTCACTTGCCGCCACCGTCGCGCAGCGTGGCATCGAGGCGTACGACGATGTGCATGGTGGCTTCGGACGCGGAGCCAAGTTCCCGCGCACCGACTTGCTGCGCCTGCTGTTGGCACGCTGGTCGGCGGAAGGCGACGAATTCGCACTTGCCATGGTGCTGCATAGCGTGCGCTCCATGTGCAACAGCCCACTCCATGATCGCGTGGAAGGTGGCTTTCATCGCATGGCGCATAGGCCCGATTGGAGCCAGCCATCGGACGAAAAGCCGCTAGCGACGAATGCCGAGATGCTGCTGTTGCTGGCACAGGCACACCAGGCCTGCGGCGAACGCTGGCTATTGGACGCAGCCCAATCCACAACGCGGTTCCTGCTGGAGAGCTTGCTGGATGCCAAGACCGGTTCCTTTGCTTCCTGTGTGTGGGGACGCGGAGCCGAACGCAGGGTGGATCGCACACTGTACGCGGATTCCCAAGCACAGGCGGTATCGGCCTTGCTGCGTGCCGAAGTCGTGCTCCAGGATCCCAAGCTGGGCGAATGCGCACAGACCGCTTTGTCCAGTCTTTTGGACAAGCTCGACGACGAGCGCCGCGGAGTCCACCACAGCTATGACACGCGTGCTCGCCTGCCGGGTCGTTTGCTCGATCAAGCCTATGTGGTGCGTGCACTGGTTGATGCCAGCATGGCGGATGGGTGCAATGAACGACTCGCGTGTGCCCAGCGACTGGTTGCCCTTGCCGACCAGCAACTAGGCCTAGAACACGGCTGCTGGGCGGATGAGCCGCTGGATGTGTTTGGGCGTGCCGCAACCGAGTCGCGCCGTCAGACCCTGCATGACAACGCCATCATGGCGGATGCGGTACTCGCGTTGGGCCGCTATCTCGGTCGAGCTGACTTGGAATCTCGAGCCTTGCGTGCGTTGCAGGCCTTCCAAGGTGAGTGGTTGCGGCATGGGCACCTAGCCGCAGAGTACGCCCTCGCGGTGGAGGCAGCACATCACAACGGCCTCGTCGTCACGATTGTAGGCGAGCGCAACGATGACCGCGCGTCGGCGATGCGTCGCCAAGCTCGTCTGCCGTTTGTGCCGGCAGTTGTGATTCGCACGCTGGATCCCAAGTGCGATACCGAACTGCTGGCTACCAGCGGATACTTGCGCGATTTGCAGGCTCCGCGTGCGTACCTGACTTGTGGTCGGTCGAGCAGGGCCACCTGCGTAGATCCTCAGAAGTTGCGGGCCTTAATGGCTCATGTAGAACGCGGATGAGCGCACGCGCTAGCGCGTGGCTTGGCGCGCTGGTGGTCGCGCTACTGGCGACAGTACCGCTCTTGCGCGAGCTCGCTGCGCCTTACGGCCGCGGCATGAGCGGATGGCAAGGTGCGTTCTTCTCGATCGCAGCCCAACGCTACGAGCACAACGGTTGGGCTGCGCACGCTGGCTATCCGTCGATGCAAATCGCGGGAGCTCACATCTCCCAAGATGATCTCAAGCGTGCACCGAATGGTGCATGGGTGTATGCGAATCATCCTCCGGCTGTGCCGCTGTTGGCTTGGCTGTCGGTGCGCACCTTCGCACCCGATGGCTGGCATGTTGTCTACCCACCACAGGGGACCGAGGCTCCTTTGCGAGCGGTGTTCTTGCTGCTGCATGCACTGGGTGCGGTGTGCTTGTGGTGGCTGCTGCGGGATGTGCTCGGTGTAGCTGCAGCTTGGTTCGGGGGCATCACCTATGCAGTCCTGCCAGTGGAATGGGTGCTCGGCATGCACCCCAACTACGAGCACGCGGTGCTGGTGCCTTTGTTGCTGGCCCTGCGTGCTGCATGGCACTACAGCGCGCGCATGACGCGCCCGTTGCCGTGGGAAGTGGCTGGATGGATGGCATTGGGGGCCTGCATCACTTGGTCGCCGCTCGCCTTCCTGCCTGGTATGGCCTTGCTGTGGACGCAGGCACCGTGGCGTGTGCGCCTGCTGCACATGGGGTTCGTGAGTGCACTCGCGGTGTTGCCGCTCTTGGCACACATGCTGTGGGTGCGTCAACTCGACTTGACAGATGTAAGCAGCTCTGGGCGTGCGCTGGAACTGCTCAAGCCTTGGCTGGAAGGCCGAGGCTGGGTGTGGCTGCAGACGCTGGCTACCCGAGCGTGGGAGTACCAAGGCCTCGCAAGTTTGGTGGCACTCTGCGCCCTACCCATGGCCGTGCTTGCGTACGGCACACGCAGCGCACGGCTCCTCCTTGCTTTGGTGGTGAGTTGTCTCTTGGTCTTGGTGGCCTTCGCTCGTCATGTCCTTGAGGGACAGGAGATCTTTCAGCTCATGCTGGCCCCAGCAGTAGCCGCCTGCGTGGCGTATGTGTGTGCAAAGCTCTGGGCGTGGGGCCGTGTCGGGCGAGCTTGCACACTCGCTCTGCTGTTGGTGATGGGCCTGCAGTGTTGGGCACAAGGCCAACACTTGCGCGCTGAACTGCAGGCCTCGACTTGGTCGGAAGACCTACCACCATTGCCACAGAACTTTGGCCCCGCCATCCGGCGTGCGACGGAGGCTCATGAGCTGGTCGGAGTACCAGCACGCTACCTGTGTGAGCTCTCGACAGCGTGGCACGCTTGGCGCGATGTGGTTGCCGTGGAGGAAGCCGCTGCGGACGCGTGGCTCGCTGCGGACGAGGCACGCGTGCATGTGGTGCCGCTCCACGATGGCACCGAGGTGCGTGTACGGCGTCGCGCAAACTAGCCCGTTGTGTGCTTAGTCGCGTCGTAGGGCTTCGGTGGGGCGCAAAGAAGCCGCACGCAAGGCTGGCAACGCGCCCCCCACCAAGCCCAACACCAAGGCAAACGACACGGCCGTAGTCATCACCTCAGGTGTGACGCGGAACGCGAAGGCTACTTCGGTGAAGGTTTGGAAGTTCATGGCACCTGTGTTGACGCCATTGAGTGGCAACGCCATCAAGCAACCGGCTGCTCCACCCAAGAGTCCCAACACCAACGACTCGAACAAGAAGGACACGAAGATGGCCCAAGGCTTGAAGCCCAGGGACAGCAAGATGCCAATCTCATTCGTACGCGAGGCCAGCGCCGACAACATCGTGTTGGTGGCAGTGAACACGGCAGCGACGCCCATGATCACGGCTAGAAAGACACCCAGCGCACGCAGCACAAACGAGAAGGCCTGCGTCTGGGACGACAAGTACTCGCGCTCCGTCAGCACCTTGCACGGCACTTGCGGATCTGACTCCATGCGTTCCTTCAGGTCCGCGAGATCCGTGCCGGGCTTCAGCTTGGCGATCACGCGATTGAAGACTGGGCGTTCGAGCGCCTCGGCCATGCGATCGCGATCGCCCCAAATCTCCGACTTGTAGGGACCGGGGTGGTCAAACACACCTACCACTTTGAACGGTGTGGTGTTCAAGACCAAGGTGTCGCCCAACTCGCAGTCGCGGATGCGGTCCACCAACTTACGGCCGACGATGACTTCATCGGCACCGGGCACAAAGTTGCGACCTGACTCGATGCGCAGATCGGTCTGCATGATGGCAAAGGTGCCTGGCTGCACACCGCGGATGGGCACATTGGTCTCGCCACCATCCAACTTGAAGCGTCGAACGGCTAGATACATCTCCGACGACACCAGCGGTTGCCCATCCTCGGGGCGCTCGATGTCCGGCAGCGACTTCATGAGGATCTGCGCCCGTTCCAGCGAGAAGACGCTATCGCCTTCGTTCGTAGCACCTTGGCGCAAGAACACACACACATCGTCGCGACCGTTTTCTTCGAACAGCGTCGCGAAGCCCTGCTGCAAGGCCAACACACCCGCCAACACAGCGACCGTAGCGCCAATACCCAGCACCGTCAGCAGAGTGGCCGAGCGGCGCACAAGCAAGCTGCGGAGGTTGTACGACAGCGGAACGAAAGCCATCAGCCAGTTCTCCGTAGGGCCGTGATGACGGACATGCTGCGCGCGCGCAGCGCAGGCCCGATCCCTGCAAGGAATCCGATGCCCACGACGACCAGAGCCGCCGTCAGCAGTGTGCCTTGCGTGACTTCATAGCCAGGGAACACGGTGCCAAGCATTTTGGACATGGGCTCTTCGCTACCCACAGCCAACCCGATGCCTAGCAAGCCACCACTCAGGCACATGGCGAGACTCTGCATCAGCAGCATGTTGCCCACGACAGCATCACTGAAGCCCAACGCCTTCAGTACACCGACATCTCGCGTTTGCTCCCGCGCGGCCATCAGCATCGTGTTCAAAGCGGCCAACAGAATCGCCACCATCACGCCGCCGCCAATAGAAGACACGAACAGCGGCACATTGCCGATCATCGATACAAATTGCGCTTGGAACTCAGCCTCTGTGGTGCTCTGTACGGCCTGCGGGCCCTGTTCAAACAGCGCATCGATGCGGGACATCACCTCGGTACTGTCCGCGCCGGGTGCCGTCTGCACCACAAAGATGCCCACGCCTTCGGGGCCACTGCCTTCACCCGACTCGAGTGCTTGTTCGAGATACTTGTAGTGAAAGAACAAGGTCGCGTCGTCAACGTTCTTCTTGGTCGACTTGTAGATGGCAGCAATCCGGAAGTCCCACGTGGTGCCGTCTGTCTTGGGGAAGAGTGCACCAATGATCGGGAAGTTATCCCCTACTCGCAGCCCGTACTTGTTGGCGGTCGCTTCACCTACGAGGCAAGCCTTACGATCCGTGAGGAAGTCCTCCCACGCACCATCGGTCACTACGATCTCCGGGTAGATCGCGCGTAGCTTGTCTTGGTCACAAGCGAACTGAGCGAAGAAGTTGCTGGGGTCTTGGTAGTAGCCACCAAACCAGTTCCAGCGCATGACGCTTTCGACACCCTCAACCTGTTCGATCTTGGGGCCGTAGCTCTGCGGCAAGTACACAAAGAGCGACACTTTGGACTGCACGATCAGGCGGTTGACCGCAGCGGCCTTTACGCCGGCATTCAAGGCCACCACCAAACTCTGCAGCACGCACAAGAGGAAGACCGCGATGGCCAACGACAAGGTCGTCAGCACAAAGCGCGTCTTACGCTTGAGCAGGTTGCGCCAGACAAGTTGCAGCGGGGGCATAGTCTTAGCGCAACTGCTCGATGCTGCCGAGGCGGCCCTTGTCCATGTGCACGATGGTCTTCGCTTGCTGGGCAGCTGCCATGTCGTGCGTCACCATCAGAATCGTCTTCTGGTATTGCTCGTTCAGTTGCCGCAACAAGCGCAAGACATCATCGGCGGACTTGCGGTCGAGATCGCCCGTGGGCTCGTCAGCCAGCACCAACATCGGATCACTCACCAAGGCGCGTGCGATGGCGACGCGCTGTTCTTGACCGCCCGAAAGCTGCGACGGCCGGTGCGTACGACGATCACCCAAGCCCACCAACTCCAGTGCTGTCTGGGCATGTTCGCGGCGCTGCGACCGAGAGAGCTTGGTGAGCAGCAAGGGCAGCTCCACATTCTCTTGCGCTGTAAGCACAGGAATGAGGTTGAAGCCTTGGAACACGAAACCAACTTTCTCTGCACGCCAATCGGCGAGCTCCGGTCCACGCATCGCGGCGATGTCCTCCCCATCGATGACGATCTGTCCTTCATCTGCGCGATCGAGTCCCCCGATCAAGTTGAGCAACGTGGTCTTGCCCGAACCTGAAGGCCCCATCAGCGCATAGAAGCCACCGGCCTCCATATCGAGATCCAACTGATCCAACACACGCAAGGTTTCACCACCGCGTGTGTAGGTCTTGACCACTTTGCGCAGCTGAATCAGCGCCATCGAGCTACTTCCCTTCGACTCGCACTGCGGCGCCGTCTTGCAGATCAGATGGTGCGGACACCACGATGGTCTCACCAGCGCTGAGTCCCGAACGTACGGCGACCTTGCCGGCGCGCTTGTCACCCAACTCGATGACGCGCTTCTTGGCGATGAGGCCGTCCACCACCCAGACGAAGGTGGATCCTTCGCGTTCGACCAAAGCTTCTACAGGAATGAGGATGCGCGCTTCATTCGCCGGGGCCGCTGCTGCTTCCTTGGGAGCAAAGACAATGCGTGCCCCCATCTCGGGGCGCAGCTTGTCATCGCGCTCCATGAAGGCGACGCGCACTTCGACCGTAGCTTTGGTGCGGTTGGCTGTAGGCCAGATGCGATCCACCTTGCCGGCGTAGGCCTTGTCCGGATACGCGTCGAGGTAGATCTGCGCTTGGGCGCCTTCGAGCACATTCGACAACGAAGTCTCGGGTACCTCGGCCTGCACTTCCAACGAAGCAAAGTCGACCATCGTGACCACGGAACCACGGGCGCTGGTGCCGCCGACCACATTGGGGCTCACAACTTCGCCTACCTCGGCATCCTTGAGCACAACGACACCATCGAACGGTGCCTTGACCATTGTCTTGTCCAAAGTGGCCTGAGCCAGATCGCGCGCAGCCAGCAGCGATTCGATGCGCCGATTGGCTTCATTCAGTGCGGCTTCGAAGCTCGCCACGCGCGCTTCGGCTTCGGTCACACCAGCCCGCGCGGAGGCTTCGCGAGCTTTGGCAGCAGCCACACGCGCGGCCGCGACATCGACCTCACCTTGTGCGCGTTGGAGCGTATCCAGCGTACCGACACCTGTGCTCAAGGTTTGTTGCGCACGATCGCGCAGCGTCTGCGCGAGATTCCAAGCTGCACGCGACTGTGCCAAGTCCTCTTGCAACGGCTGGACGGTGCTCTTGACCGTCTCCACCGCTGCTCGGGCCGCAGCGAGATCACGCGTTGCGCGATCCGCAGAAGCCTGCGCGGTGGCGACATCCGCCTGGGCGCGCCGCAAGTTGGCCGCGTACTCGTCGCTGTACAAGCGCGCGACCACTTGACCTTGCTTGACGACCGAGCCTTCCTCGACATTCATCTCGACAATGCGTCCCGGCGTGTCAGCGGACAACGCCGCGCGCTTCTTGGCCACGATGTAGCCGTTCGAGGACGCACCTACAGCAGCAGCCACTTGACCAGCACTGCGCTGCTCGACGCGCGCTGTTTTCACCAGCGGTTTGCCGGCATCGGTCACGCGTTCGACTAGTGCTTGACCAAACGCCATCCACAGTACGGCGATGACCAAGAGCACTAGCAACCACTTCATCCACGGACTCGTGCGTCCACCACTGCGTCGGGCGCGGTCGGCGGCGGGGATTGGCTTGTATTCGGCGCTCATAGCTTGATGCTTCGCACAGGCGAAGCGAGCGCGAGATGATACCGCCAAGCAGGCTGCTTCCGCGCTATCATCGTCGCGTCCCTTAACGAAGTCTCGACCATGCACCAAGCCAACCAACGAACCTTCCCAAGCCTGTATGGTTTGCTTTCCCTGCTCTTCCTCCTGTCGGTGACCAATGGGTCAGCCCTAGCTCAGGGCGACGGTTGGACGGAGCTCGTGGATCGCAACCTGTCGCGCTGGGATGGTGATGCGCGCTACTGGTCGGTACGCGATGGCGCCATCGTCGGTCGCAGCAGTGCCGAGGTGCCGTGTAACCAGACGACCTATTTGGTGCGAAAAGATCTGGAAGTCGAGGACTTTGAGCTCATCGCCGAGTACCGCATCGTGGGCGGAAACTCTGGCATTCAGTTCCGCAGTCGCGCGCTTCCTGCGCATCAAGTCGCTGGTCCACAAGCAGACATCGAAGACGGTGCTTCGTGGTCGGGTTGCCTGTACGAACAAGACGGGCGCGGCGTGATGACTACGCGGGGGTTGCGCGTTGTGCACACGGCCTCGGGAGCCAATGAACGACGCTTCGCGCAGGCCAGCGATCTCCTCGCCGCGGTACGCGCGCAGGATTGGAACACCTACCGGATCATCGCCGTAGGCGGAACGATCGTGTTGGAGATCAATGGCACGCGCATGAGCGAAACGGTGGACGAATCACCCGCACGAAGTGTGCGTGGCTTTCTCGCACTGCAGCTGCATGCCGGACCCGCGATGGAGGTCGCGTATCGCTCGATCAAAGTGCGCAAGCTCACGAGCGCCGATGCGCCGCAGCTGACGGAACTCGCACCCGTCCTGGTCAAGCCACAGCTTGCAGCTGGGCCGCTACCGTCGTGGATGTGGACACAGCCTCTGCCGCTGCAAGAAGAGCAAGTGGCTTTCCTGCGCCCGTTCGAGCTGCCGTTTGAACCGGTGCGTGCGCGCTTGCTCGCCAGTGCCGACAACCACTTGGCTGTCTGGCTCAACCAAACCCGCGTGTTGGTGCATGACGAGTGGAGTGCGATGGGTGCTGTAGATGTCACCGCGCATGTGCGCAACGGAACGAATGTGCTCACCATGCTGGCTAAGAACGATGGAGGGCCTGCCGGTGCGTGGTGTGAAGTGCTGATCGAGGGTGCAGAAGGGAAGCGACTGCGACTGATCAGCGACGGTTCGTTCACGGCCCAGCGCCTTGCCAAGGATCTGGACTGGAAGCGCACAGAACCTCAACAGTTGAATCCCACGCGTTTCTCGCCTGTGCACGTTTATGGACAGATGGGTGTAGCGCCCTGGGGCATGATGGATGATCCCGATGGAGCCACCAGCGACGACCCCACACCCGCGGCTTTGGAAGCGCAAAACATGGAGCTCCAACCGGGCTGGGCGATCGATCTTCTGCACCAACCGGATCCGGACAGCCAAGGTTCATGGGTGGCGTTGTGTGAAGCACCCAACGGTGTGCTGTATGCAGCGGACCAGTACGGTGCGTTGTGGCGTGCGTCGATGCGTGCACGCCCGCTGGAGTTCACGCGCGTCCCCGCGTCGATCGGTGGAGCGCATGGACTTGTGTGGCATGACCAAGCGCTGTACTGCGTGGTAGCCGAGAGCAGTTCGGCAAAGACAGGACTTTGGCGCGTTGACGACACAGACGGTGATGGCGTCCCCGATGCGCCGCGGCTTCTGCGTGCGTTCGAGGGAGGCGGCGAGCATGGACCGCATGGATTGGTGGTCGGCCCAGATGGACAGTTGTGGATTGTTGGTGGCAACCACACGACCCTGCCGGAATGCACGACGAGCCGAGTGCCGCTTCTATGGAGTGAAGACAACCTGACACCGATCATCGAGGACCCGCGGGGCCATGCGAATGGCATTCGCGCGCCTGGCGGTTGGATCGTAAAGACGGACAAGCTCGGCGAACGCTTCGAGCTGGTCTCCGTGGGCTATCGCAACGCGTATGACCTTGCCTTCGACACTCGTGGCGAGCTGTACACCTGGGACTCCGACATGGAGTGGGATGTAGGCGCGCCGTGGTACCGCCCAGTGCGCATTGCACAAGCCGTCTCCGGTTCCGATTTTGGCTGGCGCACAGGTTCCTCCAAGTGGCCGACAAGTTGGCTTGACACCTTGCCTTCGACGGCCGATTTGGGCCGTGGCTCCCCTACCGGATTGGTGTTCGGTACAGGGCTGCGGGCACCGGCTCGTTGGCAGCGCGCTCTGTATGCCTGTGATTGGTCCTTCGGCACGATCTGGGCCTTGGATCTGAAGGACGACGGGGCCGCCAGCACGGCAACTGCGGTGCCCTTCTTGCGCGGTACACCCTTCCCAGCAACCGACATCTTGGTTGGCTCCGACGGTGCGCTGTGGATCAGTTCCGGCGGGCGACGCACTCGTTCGGGCTTGTACCGCGTCTCGTGGACGGATGCCGCAAGCTCCGTAGCCGCCGAGCCACTGGCACTCAGTGCTGCACTTCTGGAACGGCGCGCGCTGGAACGACTGCACGCACCGAACCAAACATGGACAGCTGACGAGGAAGCACGCGTAGCTGCTGCACTCGCCAGCTCGGATCGTTGGTTGGCCTACGCCGCGCGCGTGGCTCTAGAGCATGCCGGCATTGAGTCTTTCGATGCATTGGTAGCCCGCGGCTCCACCGAACCAGAGCTGGTCTTGGCTGGATTGCGTCGTTGGCCCAACGAACGGCGGACGTGGATCATGGCGCAACTGAACACCTTGCCGACCACGACCGTCGAGGCGCGGCGTGAGTGGTTACGCCTTGCGCATGTAGCGTGTGTGCGTTTGGCACCACTTCAAGCAGACGAGAGCAGCGCCCTGCAAGCGCGCGCGCAAGCCTTAGGTTGGTGTGGTGACGAACGTGCAGACTGGGACCGCGCCTCGTTGCTTGGCCACTTCGGAGGCGCGGCGGCGATCGAAGCCTTGCTTGGACGGTTGGAAACCTCGCGCAAGCAGGAAGACCAACTGCACTTGGCGTATGTGCTCTCTGGCATTGCAAGCCCCATCGACTTGGACCAACGGCGCCGCTTCTTGACGCGCTGGCGTGAACTGCTGCCCTTGATGCGCGGTGGCGAGTCCTTGCAGTTGTATGCCGAACGGATGCGCGACCGTTTCGTGGCGTCTATCCCGGCCGATCAACTAGCGCACTTGGCCGATGCCGTGTCCAAACCGGTTGACAGCCCGGCTGCGCCCACGGCGGCCACGGTTAGCTTTGTGCGTGCTTGGACGCGTGCTGAGGTACGGGAACTCCTCTCTGAGCGCGGCACCCCGAGCACGGCCGCCGCCGGTCAAGCGGCCTTTGCCAATGCCACCTGCAGTGCCTGCCACCGCATCGATGGTGCCGGCGGCTCCAGCGGCCCTGATCTCACCACCTTGGGCTCGCGCTTTGGCGTGGACGACTTGCTTGACGCCCTGTTCGAGCCTTCCAAGACGATCTCCGATCAGTACGCCGACACAGAGTTGCAAACGGACGAAGGCGATCTCTATGTCGGTCGCGTGGAGAGTGATCGCGACGGTATCGTGCGCTTGGTTGACTCCGCGGGCCGCAAGCTCGAAGTCGAGAGCGCGCGCATCGTGGTGCGCCGGCCGTGGAAGCTGTCACGCATGCCCGTAGGCTTGCTGGACACTCTGGACGAAGCAGGCATCCGCGCCTTGTTCGACTACTCGCTCGGCAAGGCGCGCTAGAGCCTCACTCACCCAACAACAGCGGCAAGAGCGTCGGCTCCACGCGCTTGTACAGTTGCGATGTGGCACGCACATCGCGCAAGCAGTACTCGCCAATGTCGTCGATGCGACCTTGGCGATAGACGCGCGCAACTTGGCTGCCGTCGATGGAGCCCTTGGGGCTCTCGACATCGAAACGCCGGCACCAGTACTCCAAACCGTACGACTCTCGCGTCGCCCCTTGGAAGTTGAACACCTCCATGAGGTCGCAGTGATCGCGCATCTCCCAGCGCTTGGGCAACAGGTTGCGTGAAGGCTTCACACCGTGCTGTGCGGAACGGATCATCAACATCGGCGCGTCGTAGCCACGACCGTTGAAGGACACCAAACGCGGGACGCGGCCTTGCGCATTGCGCCCCACCAGCTGCCAGAACTTCTCCAGCAACTGCTTCTCGTCTCCGCGATAGACCTTGGAATCCTTGACGCGTTCAAAGTCGCGCTCGGTGTGGTGAGCACCTTCGAGGAGGATCATGCCGCGATCATCGGCCACCAACCACATGCCGATGGCAATGATCTTGCCAAGCCCGGGGTACAAGCCCGTGCGCTCGGGCACCGCCGCGCGATCGTGCTCGTCACGCGCACGCGACAGGAGATAACCGCGCGTGGTTTCGTCGACTTCCTCCCACAGATAGCCGGCAACTTCGATGTCAAACGCAATGACGGGTTGACGCTGGCTCGGCTGATCGATCATACGAGCGCAGCCTACCGCGTTGCAGGAGCCACGCCAAGGCTAGCAACACCGGCAAGAACGCATCGAGCCCAGTGCTCGGTGTGAGAGGACGAGTCGCAAGCCAACAACCCGTGCTGGGACCCGAGTCCGGGCCCAAGTAGGTGTACGCAGCACCGGCAACGGCCACATGCAGGCCCGCAGGATCCCGGACCACAAGATCAATCACACCTGGCGCACCTGGCGGCACGGTCACACGCAAGGTGCGTCTGTCCAGCCGATTGGACACCGTCACGGACTGACCTCCCAAACCAGTCACCGGATCCGCACCGAACACCACCTCAAGCACCTCGGGCAAGTTCTCGCCGACGATCTCCATCTCACCACCGCCAGCAGCAGGCCCGGACGGCGGCGACACTGAAGCCACAAACGGATCAGGGCCTTGGGTGTATAGGAACGCTGCACTTGCGGTGCCCTTAGTAGGTGACACCACATCCAAGACCGCAGGCGCACCGGCGACACCTTGGCGCGTGCGGAAGCGCAGCGTGCGTGCATCCACCTGGACGATCTCGTCTTGCACCACACCATCAATCAAAACCATCGAACCGGGTTCAAAGTCGATACCGGTCACATGCACTACAGTTCCGCCTTGCGCGCTGCCCGCATTCGGAAAGACCAGCTCAATCGCGGGCACAGCGGCCACTTGCAGTCCTTCGACCATGCGCCCTTCAATGCCTGAAGGATCGATGACGACTACATCCACATGGCCTTCGTTGGAAGGACGCGTGACGATGCGCAGAGTCTGGGCATCCTGCACCTCCAACCCATCCGTCTCGTCATAGATGTGCGCGCCAATGACAGCGACGACACCAGCGCGGAACCCTGTTCCGCGTACGAGCACTGCAGTGCCACCGGTCGGTGTCACTACCGATGGTTCCACTTGCGTCACGACAGGATTCGCCGGAGTGACTTCCACAACACCGGTTGCAAGTGCCCGCTCGCCCGTGGAGGTGAGCACTTCGAGGTCGAGACTCTCCCACGGGGCTTCGGCCGAAGCAGCGAGGACAAAGCGCACTTGCGAATGCAGCCAGACCACATCTGAAACGGTCACATGCGGATTGCTTGTGCTCAGGCTTGAGCCCGGTGCAAGTCCACTGCCGCGTACGGTCGCATTGCGAGCCATGCCTGGCACGACTCGCAGTGGCAGATCATCGCTCGCACGCCCCAACGAAACACCATGGTCCAGAGCAAGCGTGCTGTCCCCTACTGCTGTGGTTCCCGCTGCGCCGACCACCACGGACCCGAGCATAGTGGCGCCGAAATCCGTCGCCACAGCTCCAAAGGTTGTCAGGTTGCTAGCCGTTACAGGTCCATCCAACGGCGCTGCATACAACGTATAGGTGCCGGCCGAGAGGCCGCGCAGCGACCAACCGCCGTCGCTGGTGCTCAAGCATGTCGCCAGAGGAGTGCCTTCGCTCGTGCGAGCGACGATATGTGCTCCTTGCACAGGCGTACCGTCAGTGCGCATCACGCGCCCCGTCACAGAGGGCCAAGAGCCGAGTGGATACGCATGGCGTACGCCGGCGACATCATCGCTCGCTACGGTGCGCTGCGTCACGATGGTTGGATCGACCCACGGGTACATCGAGGCCGCGCAATGCGGAGAGTGATCGAGCCCGAGCAAGTGGCCCAGCTCATGCGTGGCAACCGCTTGCACATCGAAACGGCCTGCAACACCGCTGGTGGTGAAGCGCCAATCGCGCCCGTTGAAGATGACATCTGCGTCCGTGATGACACCCGATGCGTTGAACCAAATCGGTGTGATCGCCACGACGCCAGCGCCTGTAGAGAACCACTCGGACGAGTTGGCCTCATCAAACCACGCCATGTGCAGGTCATCACTTTGCCAATCCAGTCGAGCGCGCGCCGACGGGTTGGCGTTCTCCACCAACTGAGCGGTGGTGCCCGTAACTTGGTTCCATTCGCGCACGGCCAAGCGTACGGCTGCCGTGTCGGATTCATCGGACACATCGTCGGATCCCACCGAGGAGATCACGACTGAAACACTCGACGGATTCGACCAGCGCAAGGCAGCGCCATTGCCCGGATTGGTCAGACGCACATGCGCGGCGGCAAGACCTGCCAGCGCAGCACCCAAACCGATCCACGCCATGGTCGCTAGACGTGTCATGGCTACTTGACAACCGGCTGCGTGACCACAGAACGCAGAGCCTTGGCAGCCTCGACGCGCGCTACAAAGACCGCATAATCCAACTGGCTGTGTGTCTCGGCCTCACCGACGCGGGCACCATCGACCACAGCCAGTCCATCCATGGCGCGCATCACGCGCCGCAAGCCCTCTTTGGTCTTGGTCACCCGCCAAGCGCCTTGAGCAAGACCAACCGGCATGCGCGTGCCCTGCGTATCTTCACTCGAAAGGAACAGGACACACTCGTGGCCGACTTCCAGCCGTGGCATGCCCGGAACCAGCAAGCCTGTGCCGTCCGGCAAGGTTCCTCCGGGCAAACGCACCGTGCGCAAGGTGCTCGCAAGACCCACATGCGTGCGTCGCACATGCAGCACATGTTCGGTCACAATGCGTCCGCGCACATCGCGAACCGCACGCAT
>Ga0079301_1000167_pt1 | contig 31220 bp, 28 predicted proteins | sample Wag4_2014_7_11_3_FD_74797 | JGI IMG/M metagenome (GOLD analysis project Ga0079301, IMG submission 74797) | Fresh water mixed with fracking chemicals microbial communities from Ohio, USA - Utica-2 Time Series FC 2014_7_11 | ecosystem: Engineered > Industrial production > Chemical products > Input... | reverse complement strand
ATTAAATAAATCATGTAAAAAATAATTTTATTTACAAACAGAACCGTCTGCGTGAAAAAAACATGATCGGGACATGCTAAAGCAATTTAATCTAGCACAAAGCTAATGGGTATATTCTCTACTTGCACTGCAACATCAGTTGCTGCACTCTAAGCCATCAGCTTTCTTACATACGGTGATGTGCGAACTATGACAAAACTCTCTCTTGAAGCGGCACTGGCACGCTTTGGTGACGCACAGCAAGACCCGATTATTGCGCTCATCGATTTAGGCACCAGTCTACGGCCACGACGGCCCGATGATGGCGAAGAAGCCACCCGCAATTTGCAGGCGCTGTGCCACATGCTGCACACCCATGCCGATTTGCGCCGACATCTACGCAACACGCTTTACCAATTGGTTGGCGAACGCAAAGCGATTTCCTTGTATGTGGACACTGGGGTATTTCCGGGAACGGGCTTTTTTACCGAAAGTGGCCGCCGTATTTCACGCACTTTGCTGCCTGATGTCCCCAATACCGATTATCTCAAAGACATTATTGGCATGGTGTTCCACCAAGCCAGCGATGCTTTATGGCTCGGGCTTGTTTCCGATCAAGTGTGGCTTGATGTCATCGCCGCTTTACATTTCGAGGAAGAAAAGTATTCGCAGCGCCCCCTGCAACAGCTACTCGAAGCCCTGCGTGTGGTGTCATACCGCATTTCTGCAATTGGCTTAGAACCCGAGCTGGTGCGGATTGAGCCAAAAATAGAGGAGTTTGAATCTCCCTTTTTAGCGCAAAACGTCGAGACTGTCGCCTATCTCGACCACTACCACGATCCAGAGCAACCGATTGATGATAAACATCTTTTAGTGTTGCTCGATCAATGTCGTGGCATTGTTGAAAAAATTCGCAATCGGGCAGGGCGCGAGGGCACTAGCCTATCGCTGACTTTTCACCTGCGCCGCTTAGGGCAGTTACTCGACCGCGCCCAAGTCTTGCTCAATATCGTAGAAACCCTGCGCGATGAAAAAGACTTTCAGGCCACTGCGCCGCATATTATCCACCTGTGGAAAACCCTAGTTCGCGCTGAATGTCGGAAAAATCACTTGCGCCATTATTGGCGACAAAATATTGAATTACTCGCTAGACGGGTGACAGACAACGCCAGCCGCACCGGTGAGCACTACATCACCGAAACCCGCAAAGATTACTTTAGCCTACTACGGTCTGCGATGTTAGGGGGCTTTATTATTGCCTTTATGGCGATGATCAAATTAGAAGTCAGCAAGGCCCATTTGCCGCCATTAAGCGAAGCCCTGCTGTTTTGTTTGAACTACGGCTTGGGGTTTGTGCTGATTCATATTCTCCACGGTACAGTGGCCACCAAACAGCCAGCCATGACCGCCAACACCATCGCCGCCACCCTCAGCGAGGGCCAAGGACGATTGCGTGATATGCAAAAACTGGCGGTCCTGATTGCGCGCCTCAGCCGCAGCCAACTTGCCGCTATCATTGGCAACGTCGGCCTTGCCGTGCCAATGGCCATGTTGATTGGCTTGCTGATCTATGGCACCACGGGTCAGCACATGATCTCGGTCGATAAAGCCCACCATCTGCTGCAAGATGTCCACCCTTGGCAATCGGGTGCGGTGTTTTATGCGGCGGTGGCGGGGGTTTGTCTGTTCTTGTCTGGTTTGGTGGCCGGCTATTACGACAATGCCGCCGCCTATAACCGCATCCCAGAACGGCTATTACAACTGAAATGGCCAAGAAAAATTTTTGGTGAGTCGCGCATGTACCGTGTAGCGGAGTACGTTCGCAACAACCTCGGTGCCCTAGCAGGGAATTTTTCGTTTGGCTTTATGTTAGGGGGCGTGACTGCGTTCGGGGTGTTATTCGGCCTGCCGGTGGATATTCGCCATATCGCCTTTTCTTCTGCCTATTTGGGCTATTCCGCAGTGGCATTAGATTTTCATTTTGCCTTCGGATTGATGGCATGGGCAGCACTCGGGGTGGCGTTGGTCGGCTTGGTCAACTTAACCATGAGCTTTTCCTTGGCGCTGTTTGTAGCCTTGCGCGCACGTGGCGTGAACACGACACAACAAGGGCTGTTGTTTGGCAGCCTATGGCGTCACTTCCGCCATCACACGCGTGAGTTTTTCTTTCCACCGAAAAAACCAGCAGCGGCAGCAGTGGTGACAACAGCACCCGATTTAAGCGATCAAGTGGCACTGCCTGATGTTGTGCTACCCGAAGCGCTAACACTGGCGACGGATACACCGCCCCCTGAAAAAGCAGAAAAACAGGAAGAAAAAATCGCCAATTAGCGTTGTGTGCCTTGTCTTTCTTTAGCCAGCGAGTCGAGGCCTGCTAACAGTGCCTCACTCGCGCCCTCTGCCACATTCATCGCTTGTAAGATGGTTTGTTCTTCTTGATCGGCCAAATGACTCAACGCCAACTGTACCTGTTGTTGCACCGCGCTATATTTGTCGTGCAGCAGTTTGAAGGTGCTTAAATCACCAAAGCGGGCCTGTCCATCGCTGCCATACCATGCTTGGAATCGGCCTTGGCCAATTGGATCTTGCTGGGGATTGCCTTCACCCGAGAGCAGGTGATAGGCCTCTTGTTTTGAGACAATGTGATCGACTTTTAGCAAAGACGTAATCGATTTATCTTGTACCAGACTGACGCGGCGAATAACCTCGGATGAAGTGTCAGCCAGACGGACAAAACGATGGCGAAATTCGTCAACCGAGGTTCGCACTTCCTCGGCCACCGAACCTGCATTCCCCGCCCGTTGCAGCATATCTTCAATGCGTGACGACAGGCGGCCCAAAATAGCCTGCACCTGATCGGCTGTTTCTTTACTGCGGGTGGCGAGTTTTTTCACTTCATCTGCCACCACCGCAAATCCGCGCCCCGATTCCCCCGCCCGCGCAGCCTCAATCGCGGCATTGAGCGACAATAAATTGGTCTGTTCGGCAATGGCAGAGATGGCTTGTAATGATTCGCCAATATGTTGCCATTCGCGGTTTAAATCTTCTGCTGCGGTATTCACCGAGGTCACACTACCGGCGATGGTGTCGAGATGGCGGCCAATAGCATCGGCGGTTTGTTGGCTTTTGCTGGCGCTGGCAGCGTTCTCTTGTGCAATCTCTGCCACCACCGAGATTTCATCACTGATAATTTGTAAATCGTGTTGATTCGAGGCAAGGTTGCTGCGGAGATGTTCGGTATTGAGATTGTGCAGTTTTGACGATAGGCGATTTTGTCGCACAAAGCGGTCGTTATCGGCCATCGCTTGAATTGCCTCGTCAATTTTGCCGAGCGACTCAGCAAACATACCGGGCAAGCCTGCGGCCAATGGCCGGCGTTGGAAATCATGTTCACTGACACGGCGAAAACAGGTGTTAATTTCTTTGAAGTAAGTTTCCACCAAATCTAAAAAATCATTCATTTCCCACGCTACGAGCCCAACCTCACCCAAATGGCGGGTACGAGTGGCGCGGTGGTGCAATTCACCTTGCCGCGCGTGGTGAATTTGCTCGCGCATAATATCCAATACTTTCAACGTGCGTTGACTGTTGAGATGGATATAAAAACTGATTGCAATCGACAGCAAAGGAATCAGCCACAGCAGATTGTGCATATCAGGAAAAAAGTGCACCAAAGTCAGCCCAAACACCATAATCAGGTTAAAGCTAACCAAAATGAGCTTAATCCATGTACGCAAAAACGGCATGTGTAAGCGCGAGTGGGGATGCGTCATCGCTGTTTTGTTCCTTGGTGAGCGCGGTGTAAAGACAAGATAAAGCCTTCGTAGGTGGTGTAGCCTTGCTGCCGCACATAATTTAACAACCAACTCATCGCCGCGTCTGGGCCTTGTTGTTTGCCATGCTGTTGCTCAATCGTTCGCATTTTTTGATAAATCTCGCTCATGGTCGCAATTTCGGCACGACTGGCTTGGCGACGTACAGAATAATACCCCTGTATCTGCCGATTTTTAGCGTAGTCTGGCGTTATATTTGCGAAGACCCAATAGTAGTTATGACATGCAGTATAGTTTTTAATAACACCAAAAAATTCATGTCCTTGGCTTAGCGTTTTCCACATTAAGCGAAACACGCCACGCGGCATATCAGGATGGCGCACGATATTGTGTGCTTCGCCTAATAACCGTTCTTCTGGATATTGCGAAACCGTCATAAACATACGGTTAGCGTAGGTAATATGTCCCTTGGTGTTGGTTTTAGTGATGATTAAATCGTGAGCGGACAACAGCACTTCTTGGCTAGATGAGTGGGCAGACATGAGGTTGACAGAGCAGACAGTTCACAAAGGATGTAATCATACCTTGATCTGCTTTGCGCTATGTCAAAATAATGAAACATTTATTTAGTCAATTTCTTGTGATTTTTGTTTGTTTGATAATATCTTTATTTAAAGACATGACAAAAGCTTCGTAATTACTCGCGCCACTCATTCTGACCTGATCTAATAGCCAAGCAACAGAAGCATCCGGCCCTTCGGTCTTGCTTAGTTTGGCTTCGATCTGGCGCATTTGTTGATAAATCGGTTCTAAAGCAGCGATAGCAGCGCGTGAGGCAGGACGGCGCACCGAGTAGAAACCAGCCAACTGACCTGCGTTATTAAAATCTGGGGTGATGTTTGCCAACACCCAATAGTATTGCTTGCGATTAGAGGTGTAATTTTTCACCACACCGAAAAACTCTTGCCGCTTTTGTAAGGTCTTCCACATCAGACGAAATACACCGCGAGGCATATCGGGATGGCGGATGAGGTTGTGTGGTTTGTTCAACACTTCATGTTCTTGAAAATCAGCGATTTCCATGAAAGTCCGGTTAGCATAGGTAATCTGCCCTTTCAGATCGGTTTTGGTCACAATCATTTGATCTAGTGATAACAGAATCTCTTTTTCATGGCGAGAAGACAGAGAGAACATCGACAATTTTCCTTTCTCGACGGCGAGAGCCATAAAAAATAAGGGCACAGGCTAGGAAAGATGACTGCTACTTGACTTGATCTAGGTCATATTTTTTTGACATCACTCATCCATAAAGTTTTGAGCCATCCGACGCCATAGTCGCTTGCGGCTGCCTGAACCATGTAGTAATGTTTCTACATCCACTAGCACCGGAGAGATTTCACATGGCAATCACCACCTTCTCAAGCCGCGAGTTCAATCAAAAAGCCAGCGAAGCAAAAAGAGCCGCTAACCACGGGCCTGTGTTTATCACTGATCGTGGCCGCCCTGCTCATGTCCTTTTAAGCTTTGCCGAGTACCAAAAATTGACACAACCACGGCGCAGTATTGCTGATGCACTGGCTATGCCAAGTATTGAGGAGATTGACTTTATCCCCCCTCGGTTGATGATTCACACCAAAACAGTGGATCTCGAATAATGTATCTTGTTGATACGAATGTGGTCTCTGAGCTACGCAAAGTACACCTTGGCAAAGCGAACCCAAATGTTGTCACATGGGCTAACACGGTAAATGCCTCCGATCTCTTTATCTCGGTGATCACCATCATGGAATTGGAATTAGGTGTGTTAGCCATTGAGCGCAGGGATAGTCATCAAGGGGCTTTATTACGCAAATGGTTAGTGCAACAAGTCTTGCCGGAATTTGCCGAGAGGACTTTGGCGATTGATACCCCTGTCGCCCAACGCTGTGCTCGGCTGCATGTTCCAGACAAGCGAGGGGAACGCGATGCACTGATTGCTGCCACAGCACTGGTACATGGTATGACCGTCATCACCCGCAATATCGATGATTTCAAACCCACTGGCGTCAATATCATCAACCCGTGGGAACAGGGTTAACCCACTTTTTTGAGAGGACATCTCTTGAGCTACCCCGTTGTAAAAGCGTTACATATTTGTTTCGTGATCGCTTGGTTTGCTGGTTTGTTTTATCTACCAAGGCTGTTTGTGAATTTGGCGATGGCTGACACCCAAGCCGAACGCGACCGTTTGACCTTGATGTCACACAAGCTCTACCGCTTTATGACCCCATTAGGGGCATTGGCTGTGGTGTTTGGTTTGTGGCTATGGTTCGGGTTTGGCTTTCAGGGCGGATGGTTACACGCCAAAACGACACTGGTTGCCGCCCTCATCGGCTATCACTTCTATTGCGGCCATCTGTTAAAAACCTTCCGCAACGGCCAAAACCGCCGCAGCCATGTTTGGTACCGTTTCTTTAACGAGGGGCCCGTCTTGGTAATGTTTGCCGTGGTCTTTTTAGTGGTTCTCAAACCTTTCTAACCCAAAGAGCAGACGATGGCTTTAGAAATTGAACGGCGCTATGTCGTCAAAAATAACGATTGGCAAACCGCAGTCACCGGTCAACAACGTATCCGGCAAGGTTTTTTGGCGGTCAGTGTTGAAAAAGTGGTGCGGGTTCGCATCAGCGGTGACCAAGCATGGTTAACGGTCAAAGGCATGGTCAGCGCCAGCACACGGCGCGAATTTGAGTATGCGATTCCGCACAGCGACGCAAATGAAATGTTGGACCACCTCTGTCCGCAAGTGATGGAAAAAACCCGTTACCATGTCATGGTCGATGGCAAACACTGGGAAGTGGATGTATTTGAAGGGGTCAATGCTGGTTTGGTGTTAGCAGAAATCGAGTTGACCAGCGAGACCGATACCTTTGCCCTACCCTCGTGGCTGGGCCATGAGGTGACAGAGGATGGTCGTTATACCAATGCCTATTTGTCACAACATCCCTATACCAGTTGGACGCTACACCCTTAATTGTCTTTGCTGCTGTCTGGCAGCCCCGTTTTTAAAGGTTTGACTTAAATATGAGCCGTAATGCCGAGTTATTTGAACGTGCTAAATTATCCATCCCCGGTGGTGTCAATTCCCCAGTACGCGCTTTTGGCAGCGTCGGAGGCACCCCCCACTTTGTGCAACGGGCACAAGGTGCGTACTTTTGGGATGCAGATGATAAAAAATTTATCGATTACATCGGCTCGTGGGGGCCAGCCATTCTCGGCCATGCCCATCCTGAAGTAATTGCGGCGGTTCAAGCTGCAGCAGCCAATGGGCTGTCTTATGGTGCGCCAACAGAAGGTGAGATTGAAATTGCGGAGATGATTCGGCAACTCGTCCCTTCAATGGAACAAGTGCGTTTGGTTAGCTCCGGCACCGAAGCCACCATGACTGCGATTCGTCTGGCACGCGGTTTTACTGGTCGCGACAAGATCATCAAATTCGAGGGATGCTATCACGGGCATTCGGATAGCTTATTGGTCAAAGCCGGCTCAGGTTTGCTCACCTTTGGCAATCCGTCTTCCGCCGGTGTCCCAGCCGACTTTACCCGTCATACCCTCGTGCTGGACTACAACAACGTCAGTCAGTTGGAACAGACTTTTGCCGAATTGGGCGATGAAATTGCGTGTGTGATTCTGGAGCCTTTTGCCGGCAATATGAATCTGATTCGCCCCAGCGAAGCTTTTGTTCATGCGCTGCGGAGTCTGACCGAGAAACACGGTGCAGTGTTGATTTATGATGAAGTGATGACGGGGTTCCGTGTCGCACTCGGCGGTGCCCAATCACTACACGGCATCAAACCGGACTTGACCACCCTCGGCAAGGTGGTGGGTGGTGGAATGCCGATGGCGGTGTTTGGCGGTCGTGCTGACATCATGGCCAAAATCGCCCCACTGGGTGGGGTCTATCAAGCGGGCACCTTGTCGGGCAACCCACTGGCCGTGGCCGCTGGCGTCACTACCCTACGCCTTATCAGCCGCCCGGGTTTCCACGAAGAATTAACTCGCCGCAGCGAAACTTTAGTTAAAGGGGTACAAGCAGCAGCCAACGCCGCAGGGCTACCGTTTAGCAGCGATTGGGTCGGCGGTATGTTTGGCTTCTACTTTGCACCAGAAGTCCCCAATAGTTACGCCACCGTTACCGCCTGCAACAGCGACGCCTTTAAACGCTTCTTCCATGCCATGCTAGATGAAGGCATCTATCTCGCACCTTCGGCCTATGAAGCGGGCTTTGTGTCTATCGCACACAGCGATGAGGATATTCAAGCCACCATCACCGCCGCCGAACGTGCTTTTGCACGCTTATAAGTTGTTGATAGAGAAAGCTCTTGGCCTCGGGCTCAACCCCGAGGCTTTGCACTGGGTCAAGTGAATGTTGGGTTACCAGTGTTGGGTCACCCAACATTCACTGATTTAAGGCAAGCGCAAGCCTGCTAATTGTTGCTCCATCTGATTGGCCTGCTGGTTAATTTCCTCAGCCACAGTTTGTGTCTGTTCCACTGCCTGTGCATTAGATGCCGCCACCTCGGCAATCCCAGTCATCGCCTCACCAAGGCTATGCGTCGCCCGCGCTTGTTCTTGCGTGGCCAAGCTAATTTGCTGCATTTCTTGCGTAACACGCTCCACTCGTTGCCGAATATCTTGCAAGGCAGTGCTTGCTTGTGTGGCACTCTGTTGGCCACGATCCACCTGTCCCAAACTCTGTTCCATCTCTTTGACCACAGAATCGGTCGAGCCTTGAATCTCTAACACCATGCCACTGATTTCTTCCGTGGCAATAATGGTTTTCTCTGCCAATTTACGCACTTCATCCGCCACCACCGCAAACCCACGCCCGGTTTCCCCTGCGCGCGCCGCTTCAATCGCTGCATTCAACGCTAATAAGTTGGTTTGATCGGCAATGTCTTTAATCGTTTGCACAATATTTTCCACACGATCCGTCGAAGCATTGAGATGCGTCACTTTTTTAGCCGCCGATTGCACACTTTGGGCAATACCAATCATATCTTGGCAGGTGATTGACACCACTTGCACCCCTTCTTCCACTGTCTGACGGGTGGCCAGCGATTCTTGCTGTGCCAAGGCAGCACTCCGCGCCACTTCTTCAATACTACGGCTAATCTGTTCGACGGCTGCCGCCGTTGCCGAGACATTACGACTTTGTTCCTGTGCCCCTTGATTGATTTCCCGCGCTTGCTGGCTTAGCGTATCGGCAGCCACATGCAGCTGTTGCGAGGCGTGGCGCACCTGCCCAAAAGTCGTCGCCGTCTGTTGCACCATATTCTGAGCCGACTGCGACACTAACCCGATTTCATCATTGCGCTCGGTGTGAAATTGGGTAGTGAAATCGCCTTCAGCCAATTTCCTCATCCGCTTGGCAATGCCTTGTGTCGGTTTCACCATCGCTTTGCGTACCAAGAACAACACACCTGTGCCCATGGTGACCAGCGACAGCAATAACAACACCAGAAATAACCAGCCCATCTGCTGGGCATGTTCCATTTTTGCTTGTAAGCGCACTTGAGGTTCGGCTAACACATGCCACCCCAACTGCTTACCGCCGATATCCTTTAACGGCAACGCCACCACATACCAATCTGGGGTGTTTAATACCCCTTGGGCAAATAAGGTCGCCAAATCCAAACTGCGAGCAAAAGCCTGTGTTTCATCGCTATAGTGTTTGGTAACCGTCAATTTCCATGCGCCCACGCTGTCGCCCTGTGGGGCCAGATCGGGATTAACCAAGGCGACATAGCGACGGCCTTCTTTTTCAAAATCACGGCTGATACTGCCTACCCCCTGAATAAACTCCAACATCCCAATGAAGCGTTGGTCGGGATCATGAATGGCAGCAATACCACGCAACCACACCCCTTCTTTACCCGCTTCAAACCCCACGATGGGCTTTTGATCGGCTTTAATTTGTTGCCGACTGGCCCGCGCTGCATTCGAGTCACCTACGCCTTTGTCCGTCCAACTGCGTGCCAAGCTATTTAACTCCGCATCAATCAGATGTAAGCGGATGCCTTTGTAGTTGGTTTCTTTCTTAATGTTTTCGCTTACCCCAGCCAAAGTGGTTTTAGCAAAAGCAGGGTCCCCACTCATCAACGCTGTCACGATATCAGGCCGTACGGCCAAGGCTGCTGCATTGGTCAATCCCACATCTAACTTGCTATCGAGACGATTTTGCAACGTATCACGCAAGGTCTGGTTCATTGCATCCTGCTCACGCAACGACAGCTTGCCACTCATTTGCCACACAAACATCCCAGCAACCAATGCCACCATGATGCCAACACTGACAATGACCATTAGTAACCGAAATTGCAGCGACGATGTATTCATCTTGAACCGGTTTCCTCACGCATAGGTTAAAAAACAATAGAAAAAATCATTATATCAAAAAATGTAATTTTATATTAAAAATGATTATTCATAATAAATAGGTAGTTTTTTCAGGTTTCTTGCTTTTTTTCGATTGGCTCGCTAGGCTAAATCGCTTTTTTGGATCACATCATGTGGGAAGAAATCGTCTTTTTAGGCGTGATGGCGTTTGCGGCGGGGTTGATCGACTCGGCTGTCGGCGGTGGTGGATTGATTCAAATTCCAGCCCTGTTCAATGCCTTGCCACAGACACCGGTGGCAACCCTGTTTGGCACCAATAAATTTTCGTCGATCTTTGGTACTGCCTCAGCCGCCTTATCGTTTATGCGACGGGTGCGTATTCCGTGGGGCTTGGTGCTACCAGCAGCATTTTTTGCTTTTATCTTTTCTTTTGCTGGCGCCGCGGCGGTCAGTTTGATTCCAAAACAGGTCATGAAACCGGCGGTATTGGTGTTATTAATCGCGATGGCGATTTATACGCTATGGAAAAAAGACTTTGGCAAACTGCACAAACCGACTGAGATTGGGCAACGAGAGCGCTGGTTGGCGGCAGTGATAGGTGGGGCAATTGGATTTTATGATGGGATTTTTGGCCCTGGCACGGGCAGCTTCTTAATTTTCTTGTTTATCCGCTTTTTTGCTTTTGATTTTTTACACGCCTCAGCAGCAGCCAAATTTGTCAATTTCTCAACCAATTTGGCCGCACTGAGCTTTTTTGTACCGAGCGGTCATCTTTTGCTTCACTTTGCCGTGCCGATGGCTGTGTGTAATGTTGCCGGCAGCTTAGTGGGGACACGATTAGCCATGCGTGGCGGTGCGGGTTTGGTACGCGTTTTGTTTTTAGTTTTGCTGACCGTATTGATTGGTAAATTCTCGTGGGACTTGTGGCAACAAGTGCATTAAATCCCACCACCGCGCAATCCCATATAGGCCATCCAAATTGCTGTATCAAACCGCGAAGTCAGCGAGGGAGGTTGGCCCGGGATGCGAACCAAAAAGGATTCCGGACGACGTGAAGAAGCCGATTTAAATGGGAAAATACTGCCCTCAATCTCTACCCGTTTACCAGAGACCTCAACCGTCCAAAAATCCCACGCATGTCGGCGCACCGACACATGCTTATAGAGCTCTTGTAATCCGCCTTCCATAGTGTTTTCTTGCAGTGCGACAAAAACTGTCGCGCTGTCGGTTCCTTGTGCAAAAAGCGAACGGAGATTATACGAAGATTCGGCAACTTTGCGATTAAAGTCGCCGTTTTTTGGTAATGATTTTTATCATGATGATTCCAAAAAACTTTTTGGCATAAAACTGCAGCATAAAAGACTGTAGCCATAGATTAAAACAATCAGCTTAGCAAAATCATCCAGAAAATTTTATTAAAAATCAGTGACTCATCTGCTGTTTCTGCCCTAGCACTTTGCCAATAAAATGCTATGATTTGTGCAGTGCAACAAAGTTAAGGAGATCTTTCTCATGAGCGAATCACAAAACGACGATCTGAAACTCGCTGCAAGCGCAGCACAAGATGACAACACAGCGGTGCAAGGCTTTCCTTACACCATGGAAGAATGCTTACAAGACAGCATGAACCGTGCGCTAGAAAGTTTGGAATCGGCCGATGATATCGGCGTGCACTAAACGGTTGTCACCACGACAGCAAACGCCTCTTGCTCATCCAAGAGGCGTTTTGTTTTAGCGCAACACCTCGCCTAAGGCATCAGGATCATGCCAACGCAAGTCGGCACACAACACTTGATAACAATCACCCATATCAATCGCCATAGAAAGCGTGATACATGGCGTAGGTTCAGTCATCGACAAATAGGGGCTGGTACATTGCACTTGCCCGGGTTGTCGCATCGCTTGGCGAAAATAGGTACGGCGCGACCACAGGGCATCGCGGGTATTGGCGAGAGGCGAGAAACGCTGTTGTCGCTGTAGGCAATGCACCACATCATCAGGCTCTAAGTTATCGCCCAACTGCCGCCCCGCATCATCCAACACAAAACAGCGCAACACATCTGGCTGAGCTAATAGAGGAATCGCCGCTTGGGCTAAGGCTTGGCCACTGGCTAAGCGAGAGGCAGTTAAACGAAACGCCCGAATACTGGTATTTTGCAGATGCAGTGCAGCATCATGCCGCCGCTGTTCACGAGAGGCATGGTCTTGCCACAATAAATCCAGTCGAGGGGTAATCAGCTGATCGTCGGGGGGATCGGCAGCAGGCCGCGCAAACCAAAACCCTTGTACAAAATCACACTGAGATTCTAAGGCCAATAAGCCTTCTGCTTCGGTTTCAACCCCTTCAGTCAACACCAATGCACCAACTTCGTGCAAGAGCGCCACTAAACGGGGCAAGACGGCCCTTGCGCGGGCTTGATGGGCGGCATCACGCACCAAAAGCCGATCTAGCTTGACGATATCCGGTGCCAAACGCCACAGGCGGTCTAGGTTGGAGTGGCCAGCGCCAAAATCATCCACCGCAATCAAACACCCCAACTCACGAAACCCCTGAATGGCATGTGCCAAATCATCGATGTTATCAATCGCATGTTCAAGAATCTCTAACACCACTTGATGCGGTGCAACACCATGCTGTTGTAACAACTCGGCAAAGCGGCTAGGGCCATCATCGGCCAACAAAAAACCTTCTAAGTCAGCGTTTAAGAACAACCATGTTTGTGCTGGCTGCATCTGACTGAAGTGGGCCAAATGCAGGCCACGGGCACAAGCGCCCAATTGTGCCCTTTCTAGCGCGGGTCGTTGCGGATCGAATAACACCACCGGCGGCACCATCGTGCCGTCGGGGTACGAAGCTCGCAACAATCCTTCCATGCCAATGGTTCGACGATGAGCCAAGCTATAAATCGGCTGAAAGTAGGAGTGATAGCGTAAGCTGGAGGAATGAAGAGAGTTCACGATCAATATCACGCCAAATAAAAGAGAGCATCGACTATCACAGCACAAGACGTGCCAAATGCAAAATTAATACCCAACTTTAATGGGCAGCCCCCCAACTTGGCCCATATCCCACCTCGGCCAGCAATGGCACGCGCAAGGTCGCCACTGCTGCCATGTCTTGAGGTAACCACGCTAACACAGCGTCTTTTTCCGCCTCGGGCACCTGTAACACCAATTCATCATGCACTTGCATCATCAATATCGTGTGTTGAGACAAATCGACCAAACCAAGCGGTGGCGGCCCTAACCGTTTGGCCACCCGAATCATCGCCATTTTGATTAAATCAGCTGCCGTGCCTTGCATCGGGGCGTTAATTGCCGCACGTTCGGCCGCTTGGCGTTTCATCGGGTTGCGGTCGTTAATATCGGGTAGCAGTAAACGGCGGCCAAACACGGTTTCGACATAACCTTGTTCACGGGCCAGCTGGCGCGTGTCTTCCATATAGCGCGCCACACCGGGGTAGCGTTGGAAATAACGATCAATAAATTGTTGGGCAGCACTGCGTTCAATTTCTAACGCCTTGGCCAAACCAAACACGGTCATGCCGTAAATCAGGCCGAAGTTAATGGTTTTTGCGTAACGCCGCTGCTCGGGGCTGACCTCATCCAACGGGATTTCAAAAATTTCAGCGGCTGTTGCACGATGAATATCTAACCCTTGCTGAAATGCCTGTAGCAGGCCTTCATCCTGCGATAAATGCGCCATAATCCGCAGCTCAATCTGCGAATAATCCGCCGAGACAATCACCGTCCCCGCTGGTGCAACAAACGCTTTTCGGATGGCTCGCCCTTCTTCACTGCGGATGGGGATGTTTTGTAAATTTGGTTCTGAACTGGACAAGCGACCCGTGATGGTGCCGGTTTGCGAGTAGTGGGTATGCACCCGCTGTGTTTGTAGAGAAATTGCGTTTGGTAATTTATCGGTGTAAGTCGATTTCAGTTTTGCCAAACCACGGTAATCCAACAACTGTTGAGCAATCGGATACGTCGTCGCTAATTTCTCTAGCGTTTCTTCATTGGTGGAAATACCCGTGGTGGTTTTTTTCAGGCCCTTACTTGGAATCTGTAGGCGGTCGAATAAAATCTCACTGACCTGTTTTGGTGAATTGAGATTAAACGGCTGGCCAGCCATCGCATGAACCTGTTGTTCAAGCAGTAACAAGCGCTGTCCTAATACCATACTTTGATCTTGCAGAATTTTAGGATCAACCGATACCCCGACCTCTTCCATGTCAGTCAAAATCTCAGCCACCGGTAACTCAATGTCACGATACACACGCTCAGCCTCGGGTGTCAGCAAAGGACGCATCGCGTGCAGCAAACGCAGCGTAATATCCGCGTCTTCTGCTGCATAGCGCGTGGCGGTGTCTAAATCGACATCGGCAAAACTGATTTGCTTGGCCCCTTTGCCGCAAATTTCCTCAAAGGTCAGGGTGTCATAGTTGAGATAGCGCTTTGCCAGCGCATCCATATTGTGTGCCACATGGCTTTGCAAGACATAACTCAACAACATGGTGTCTTCGGCCACCCCTTGCAGACGAATCTGATAACGCGCCAAGACATGGCGATCAAATTTGAGATTTTGGCCAACTTTCTTGGCGTCAGGGTTTTCTAACCACGGCTTCAGGCGTTGTAACACCCAGTCCCGATCTAACTGTTGTGCCACCCCGGGGCCACGATGCGCTAAAGGAAGATATGCCGCTTCATAGGGTGCAACCGCAAAACTGATGCCCACCAACTCCGCCTCCAGCGGATCAAGCCGATCGGTTTCCGTATCAAAACTCACGTGTTCGGCTTCTTCAATCCGCGCCAGCCATGATTCAAACGCATCTTGCGTCAACAGCGTGTGATAACAGGCGCTGGGTAACACCGCTGCTGTAGACGTAGGCGACACCATCGGTTCTGGTGTGGTGGCGACAGGCGCGTTTTCTGCCGGTGTTTCAGCGGATACTCGGTTATATTCTTGTAGCCATGCTTTGAAACCAAGTTGGCGACACAGGGTTTGCAGTACAGATAATTGCGGAGGTTGACGTTCAACAGCCGCCAAACCCGCCGGCAACAGCGTACTCAAATCCAGATCTCGCTTTACCGTGACCAATTCACGCGACAGCGGCAGATGAGGCAAAGCCTCACGGGCATAGTCACCAATTTTCCCTTTAATCGCCCCCCGTTCAATCGCTGCCACCACCCCTTCTAATGAACCAAACTCTGCCAGCCATTTCGCGGCGGTTTTCTCACCGCACTTATGCACGCCCGGGATGTTGTCGGAGGTATCCCCCGTGAGCGTTAAGAAATCGACCATTTTTTCAGGTGCCACACCAAATTTCTCAACCACTGCCGCTTGATCGAACCATTGTTCTGACATCGAGTTATACAACCGTGTTTTTGCACTGACCAATTGCGCAAGGTCTTTATCACCGGTACAAACAATGGTGTCCCAACCGAGGGCCTCAGCTTGTGTCACCAAAGTCGCAATCACATCATCGGCTTCTACCCCAGCCATTTGTAATAAAGGCCATCCCAAAGCCTCGACCGCTTGGTGTACCAAGGGAATTTGTTGCGCCAGCCCATCCGCCATCGGCCCACGTTGTGCCTTATAGTCTGGGTATAAGTCATGGCGGAATGTCTTGCCTTTCGCATCAAAGACACAAATTGCAGCTTCATAGTGCAATTCGCGTTCTAACCGTCGCAACATATTCATGACCCCATAAACCGCCCCAGTGGGCACGCCATCAGGTGCACGCAAAGTTGGCATGGCATGAAAGGCGCGATACAAATACGAAGAGCCATCGACTAATAACAAAGTTTTCATTGGTTTTGATGTACTTAAAAAAGAGAAAAGGAAAGACGATGAGCCTCGCCCATAAAGTCCCTGCGGTCTCGGATCGTTATGCCAATATGGAACAATTTCGTGCCCGAGAAGCCTGGCATGTTTTAAAAGTGATGGCAGAATTTGTCGAATCGGCAGAGGAGTTGCAATCGGTCTTACCAGCGGTCAGTATCTTTGGTAGCGCCCGCACGCCACCTGACCATGCTTATTATAAGCTGGCAGAATCGATTGCCAGAGGCTTGTCAGATTCGGGGTTTGCCGTCATTTCTGGTGGAGGCCCCGGTTTAATGGAAGCCGCCAGCAAAGGGGCTTTTCACGGCAAAAGCCCTTCAGTTGGCTTAAATATCGTGTTACCACACGAACAAAAACCCAATCCCTACCAAGACATCAGTTTGAAATTCAGCCATTTTTTCTCACGTAAAGTGATGTTTGTTAAACATTCCGTGGCCTATGTGGTGATGCCGGGAGGGTTTGGAACTTTAGACGAACTGTTTGAGTCTTTGACTCTGATTCAAACCGGCAAAGTTCGAAAAATGCCGATTTTGTTGGTTGGCAGCAGTTTTTGGCGGGGCTTAGTACAATGGTTTCAGGAACATCTGGTGAACGAAGGCATGATTTCACCACAAGATCTCGACTTGGTGTATATCACCGACTCGCCACAAGAGATTGTGGAACGGATTTTCCATCATTATGAAACACGCGGTTTTGACCCTTTACCACAAGAGCAAGACCAACTACTGAATCTTTAAGCCAAGCAGCACACGACTGTCGGCAGAGCGAATCTTCATTGCTACGAGGCACAAGCTCTAGTAACCTTCGTGCCCGTTTGCTTATCATCTTGCAGGAGACGCGCATGGCCAAGCTGACTGAACAAGACATCCTCAACTGGAATGGCCCAGAAGAGGACTATATGAATAACGACCATCTGGAGTTTTTCCGCGAACGCCTGCTCACTATGCAGCGAGAGTTGCTGAGCAACGCCACCGCCACAACCAGCCATCTACAAGAACAAGAGGCCACTCCCGATCCCGCCGACCGGGCCACGCTCGAAGAGGAATATGCGCTGGAATTGCGTACCCGCGATCGTGAACGCAAGTTGTTGCAAAAGATTGAATCAACCTTGCGCAAAATCGATGAAAAAGACTATGGCTACTGTGATGATACGGGCGAACCCATCGGCCTACGCCGCTTGTTAGCCCGCCCGACTGCCTCGCTATCTGTTGATGCACAGGAACGCCGCGAGCGGATGAAAAAGCAGTATGCCGACTAGGTCAGGCCTTTGCTATGGATTACACCCGATGGCAGCTGCTATCGGGTTTTTTCGTCGTGAGTAAGCACTTTCATTTTGGATTGCAACGTATGACTGATCTCTCTGCCAATGATGTGATGCCTGCCTCCGCGCTGATGAAGCATGTGGCAGAGCTCACTTCGCGCCGAGAGCACCACGAGCTAGAGCATTCTCTGCTTGATCTCATCGTTGGCTTTCTCAACACCACCTCAGCCGAGGTATTTAGCGTGCGTGAAACACAAGGCCAGTGGGAGATCAAAAACCTCTATCGTCATAATCACCAACATCACCTTGAACTGCACCCTGATAGTCAGTGGGGTCTTCCATCGGAACAGCAACAACAAGCACTCTTTGCCGCCCAACAGAGCAGCGACATGCTGCCTTGGCACGATGGCAAGCTCTGGCTGCCGGTACATCAATTTGGCGATATTGTTGAGCTGATTGAAATGCCCTGCCAACATCCCCTGCAACCGGAACAAGCCGCATTTTTGTTGGGGGTCTTGCGTATTCATGCCAACTATTTGCAGCTGTTATATGAGGCAGAACGCGATATGTTGACTGGCCTACTCAACCGCCGCAAGTTCGACACTCGCTTATATGAGTTGTTAGCAAATCGGGACGGTGAGCATGTCTTGGCGCTGATTGATATCGACCATTTCAAGCCAATTAACGACAATTACGGCCATATTGTTGGTGATGAAGTGTTATTGCTCACGGCGGGTTTGTTATTGCGTCATATTGGGCAACAAGGCCAAGTGTATCGTTATGGCGGAGAAGAATTTGCCGTTTTACTACAACACAACACCAGCAACGCCCGACAGACCCTAGACTTGTTGCGCCAACAGATTGCACAACATGATTTTCCTCAGGTGGGACATCTGACTATCAGCATTGGGTTTGTTGAAATTGATCAACAGGGGTTACCCGCCCATGTGGTCGAAGAAGCAGACAAGGCGCTGTACTACGCCAAGGAACATGGCCGCAATGCAGTGTATGGCTACCATGAGTTATTGATGCAAGGCCTAATCAGCCAACACGATAGCAACGATGGTGGTGAGATTGAACTGTTTTAGTGGGTTGTTGCGCCGACAGCGGTAAACAGCTGCACGCTATCACGGCCACTGTTTTTCGCCTGATACATCGCATGATCGGCATGTTGCGTCAGTGCGATTTCATTTTCCCCATGATCAGGAAACACCGCCACCCCAATACTGCTGGAAATATGCAGCGTATGTGTATCAATTTGGAACGCAGTGCTTAACGCTTGACGGATTTTCTCGCCAACATAGACACAATCCGCCGCTTGTTGGACACCGTGTAACAACACCACAAATTCATCACCGCCAAGCCGCGCCACCGTGTCTGCCTCGCGTACACACTCACCAATTCGCTTTGCCACCAACTGCAATAAGGCATCCCCGACAGCATGGCCCAGCACATCGTTGACTGGCTTAAAGCGATCAAGATCGAGAAATAATAGCCCCAACTTGCTCTTTTCGCGCCGCGCCACCGCCATCGCGCGCTGCAAACACTCCGAGAACAAAGCACGATTCGCCAATCCAGTTAAGGCATCGTGTTGTGCCATGTGCCGAATCTGGGCTTCAGCGGTTTTACGCTCGCTGATATCACGCGTCACCCCATGTAATTCAACTTCGCCCGTTTCTGTGTTCAGCCAATAGCGTGTAATCACTTCCGTCCACACCAAACGGCCATCAGCACAAGGTTGTTGCACTTCGTTGATAAAGAAATTATCTGGGCCAATCTCACCAGCTAACAAAGCCTCACGTCGTTCATGAATCAACGCTCGGATATAACTTTGCTCGGCAGGTGGAAGAGCCGCATCTAAGGGTTGTTGCATCACTTCTTCAGGCAATACACCACGCAGTTGATACACTGAGGGGCTGACATAGGTAAAACGCAGCGTTTGGGTGTTCAGTGTCCACACCACATCTTTCATGGTTTCAGTCAACATTCGATAGCGACGTTCGCTACGCTGCAGCGCCTGTTCCATTTGCAAGCGTTGGGTAATATCAATCGCCAGCGAGATTACCTCGCGCCCTTTACCCGGCACATCCGGCAACCAATCATTAAACCATTCACAGACAATCACGCGGCCATCTTCGGTTTGCACTTCGTTGATGGCGTGGGGGCGAATGTTGCGCTGTAGTAACCCTTCCAGTTCTGGCCGCAATTGCAACTTAACTTGCTCTGGAATCAAAAACTCAAAGAAATTGCGACCAATGACTTGGCTGCGTTTCCAGCCAAATACTTCTTCAGCACGACGATTCCAGTCGGTAATAATAAAGCCTTCTGTCCACACCAAGCCGGCTGAAGGTGCGGTTTCAAAAAAGACACGATAGCGCAATTCACTTTCACGCAACCGCGTTTCCACCACCGATTGTTGTTGCAAAGCCAAACGTAAACGGCGATTGATACGATGGATATACCAAACCACACTGCTCAACAGCACTAACACCACTGCTAGGGCCAATAAGTAGGGGTATAACAAGATCCAGTCGCGGTTTTTATCTGGCTGATAGAAAAACGATTCTAATTTTTTGTTGGGGGGCGCTAAACCAAATGAAACAAAGGTATTCGCGATAAATTGCCAACGGCCAATATTGCTGTGTCCGAGTTCAATCAGTTCAGGTTGAATCAGTTTTTTGATAATCGACGCTTCAAACTGTAAATGGGCGCGGGTCTTACCCTGTGAGTTGTAGTGTTGTTCGATTAAGGTGATGATTTCATCACTGTGTTGCAGTGCATATTGCCAGCCACGAAACGAAGCACGGCGAAATGCCGCGACCACCTCTGGATGAGCTTTGGCATAGTCTTGTTCAGTAAACAACACATCGCTATAGAAGTCCATGCCATAGCTTTGCGGTTTTAACACGCTATACGGTACGCCACGCAATTCTAATTCGAAGGGTTCGTTTGAAAGATAGGCATGGATTGCTTTGACTTTGCCGTTAATCAGATCATCTAAATGACCACCGGCTTGAGTAAATGCCAAGCGTTGTAGAGGGATGCCTTCATTGACAAACATAGCCTTTAGGTCGATGTCTTGATCGCCACCCATTAACGCAATCGGCCCAGCATCAACCAATTCTGTAGGGGTGGCGACGTCACCACGGACTAATAGAACATTAGGAGAGTGTTGGAAAATTGGTGCCAACATCAAGACCGAACGGCCATTGAGATAATCGGCAATTAAACCCGCATTCGACACGCCAAACTGGGCGCGACCAGAGAGCACTTCCGTAACAGGCTCAATCCCTACGCCGCCCTGTTTAAGCGTGACCTCGAGACCTTCTTGGGCATAAAAGCCCTTGTGGATCGCCGCATAGTAGCCGGCAAATTGAAATTGGTGCAGCCAACGCAGCTGTAATGAAACCGGCGTTGTCGCCCAAGTCAGTTGAGACAATAACAAGCCACCCAGTAGCCATAAGCCTCGCTGAATTGGGCGATGCCAACGCATGATCTAAATATCTTTACGAGTATCTTGCACCCAACGCAAAGCCTCAATTTGGATGTTGGTCAGTTCGGGAGTACCGATGCCGACTTCTGTTTCAATTACCTCATCCAAGAAGCCACCCAACACCCCAGTTCCTTGTAGTAAAGCTTCGTTGATTTCAGCACTGACACCAGTGGCCTGAAGAATTTCTGCAAGGGGTTTATCTAACAGCGCATCAACCACCGATAACATCCCCGTCATAAAGGCTTTATCTGGTAATTCGCGGTCTTTGGCATATCGCTGCTGCGCCATGATTTCCATCATCCGCCCACGCACGGCAGCCACTTCGAGTAACGCATTGCTACTCCCACCACCGGCTTGGTTGCCCGCAGCAAACACCAACAGCTGCACCCAACGTTTCAGTTTGGCACGACCTAATACCATAATGGCATCGCGTACCGAGCTGAGTTTACGCGGTGCACCGGCAGCCACCGAGTTCACCAAACGCAATAGGTTGACAATCATGTGGGGTGCTTGTTTGAAAGCACGCTCTAATTCTTCTGTTTCAGCATCCTGCGCCACCAAACCCAACAACTTGAGCAACATCGGGTCGTTTTCTTGCGTAGATTGCTTGCCGCGCATCAGCGAAGGTTTAGCAAAGAAGTAACCTTGGAAGTAATCAAAACCGAGGGATAAACAGAGTTCGAATTGTTCGGCACTATCGACTTTTTCTGCCAGTTTTTTCACTGGAAGATGGCGCATTTGTCTGGCGACATCGATCAGTTGCTGTTCTGAGGTTAAGGCCATCAAGTCAATTTTGATGATCTTGATATAAGGGAGGAGCGCACGGCGGGGTGGATCGAGTTCGATACAGTCGTCTAACGCCAAGGTGTAACCTGCCAACGCCAATTCACGACAACGTTCGACAATCTCGGGGGTGATTTCAATGGTCTCTAACAGCTCAATCACGATTTGATCTTTGGGCATTAAGTCCATCAAATCACTGAGCAGCAAATCCGCCGACACATTGATAAAACCTTGGTGTTCACCCAAAGCTTCAGATAGGCCAAGCTCCATAAAGGCATTACGAATCACTGTGGCGGTCGCGGCAATGTCGCTGGTCACTTCTGCGTGACCGACATTACCAGCACGGAACAGCAATTCATAAGCCACTAATTGGCGCGAACGGTCAACGATTGGTTGACGAGCAAGAAAGAACTCTGGGTTACTCATGGCGGTAAACTGACAGAAGGATCAAAGACAACAACTATTCTAGCGATACTTTAAGTTTATTGGCGACTCAAACAAAAAAAATAATTTTTTCGTATTGCTTTCAACTTAAATTTTATTCTTTTTCGCTTAAAATTTGTACAATATGCAATAAAAATACCTAGAGTAGCCTACAAAAATTGTCTTATAGCGTATTCGCATCCATCTCAGGCCATACACCAACCAATGTAATTGCTGCTTCGGGCAACTCGATGGTTGGTAATTCGATTGGCGTATGCAAGACCAAGTCGGGCGTTTCCAGCCACAACGGCAGGACGGTGTCGACTTCGACCGTCGCCACTGGCAAACGGGTTTCCATCACTGGCAGTTTTGGCAAGCTTTCCAACACACCATATTGGCTGAGATAGTTGTCGTGTAAAACCTGTGCCAAAGAGAGTGCCTCGTTTTCAATCGCCTGATGCGGTTGAAGTTGTGCCAACCAATCGGCGACATATTGTGTCCAGAACGCATCACTATAGGCAGTTTGTGCTTCTGGTGTTTGTAATGCTGCACTAAAGGCTTGGGCGGCAGTCAGACGGGTTTGCCACAGCGCAGCATCTTCCCCCCGCGCCACCGCTTGTAATACCCACGGCAAGGTATCCACAGTGACTAACCGACTGTCGAGCCGTTGTTGCCACAGGGAAACTTCACTGTCGCTGGCGGCACGTTGAAAGAGATGGTGATATAGAGCGTCGATGTGTTGTGTCGGGTCTTGTGCTAATACACGGGCTTGATAGGGCGCAGCACGGGCAAAGGCTTCTACCGCAACAGCGGTATCCCCTTGGCGAGCATGTAGAGCAGCATTCCAATTAGCCAGCGCAGGCGGATCAGCGGGATAGCCCAAATAGGCTAAAAACAAACGTTGAACTGTCTCACTATACGGCAACATGGCACACCCATTCACAGACAAAAACTTTAAAGAGCACGCAGTATAGAACATTGTCTAAACAGAAAAGGTGACGGCCATCACTCAGCACGCTAAATCCTTGCCAAACCTAATGTTTTAGACAAAAAAACGCCCAGTGCGAACGATCACACTGGGCGCGGGCTAAGCAGCTAAGCGATTACTGCTGGCCGCCTACCACATTCACCACTTCCCACTGACCATTTTTCACTTGGTAAATGGTCACAGCTGCGTTTTGACGATTGCCTTTATCATCAAAACTGACCTTACCTGTCGCCCCTTCAAATTGGCTCTTACCGATTTCAGGCAAGTATTTTGCAGGGTCAACCGAGTCGGCCCGCTTCATCGCGTCAATCATCACACGAGTCGCGTCATAGGCATAGGTTGCATACAACTGCACTTCTTGATTGTGCTTGGCTTTCAGCTTCTCAGCAAAGCTGGTGTAGCCAGGTAATTTATCTTTCGGTGCACCGGCTTGGCTGGCATATTTGCCTTCAGCGGCATCACCCGCCAACTGCAAGAAAACTGGGGTTTGCATACCGTCGCCGCTCAACAGCTTCGATTCCAAGCCCAATTTTTTCATCTGTTTTGCCATCGGGCCGCTTTGTGCGTCCATCCCACCGTAGAACAGCAGGTCAGGCTTTTCCGATTTAATGCTGGTTAAAATGGCGGTGAAATCGGTTGCTTTATCGTTGGTGAACTCACGTTTCACCACTTTGGCACCGGCGGCCTCCACTGCCTTAGCAAACTCATCAGCCAAACCTTGGCCGTAAGCCGTACGATCGTCAATGATCGCGACGGTTTTTGCTGCCAAATCTTTCACCGCAAACTCAGCCAACGCCTTACCTTGTTGGCTGTCATCAGCAATCAAACGGAAAGCAGTGGTGTAGCCCTGTGCGGTATAGCTGGGGTTGGTCGCCGAAGGCGAAATTTGAGGAATACCGTTATCAGCGTAAATTTTCGAAGCTGGAACTGTCGCACCCGAGGTCAAGTGACCGATCACACCGGCCACTTTATTGTCGATAAAACGCTGTGCCACTTGGGTTGCGGTTTTAGGGTCGGCTTGGTCATCTTCGCTGACCAACTCAAATTTCACTTTTTGACCAGCAATGGTCACGCCTTCAGCGTTTGCTTCATCCAATGCAATCCCCACACCGTACTCGGTGTCTTTACCTAAATGGGCAACGGGACCAGACAACGGTGCAGCATGGCCGATTTTCACCACTACTTCAGCAGCAGGGGCTGGCGCAGCTGCCTTATCAGCAGCAGGGGCAGCAGCTTCTTCTTTTTTACCACAAGCGACTAGGGTTAACGCAGTGGCAACAGCCAAGGCGGCATATTTCAATTTCATAAGATTTCCACTAAAAAATGTGCTGTTAGCAGCACGTTTTACACAGCAAATGGCAGGTTGATTGATCCTGTTGCTATTTTTTGCCCGTCGTTTTTCAGGCAACAGGCATTAACTTACCCCAAGAGACCCTCTGCTTGCAAAGCCGCTTGTACTGCCGGACGAGCAGTAATGCGCTGCATGAAAGTTTCTAATGCTGGCCATTTCTCGAGGGAAAGGTGCAAAAAGCGGGTCCAGTTGAGGCAAGAAAATAAATAACCATCGGCAACCGAATATTGCGGTAACAACCAATCCTGCTGCGAAAAATGGGTATTCAATTCGTCAAAACGGCGTGATAACTGTTGCCATGCCGCTTCTTTTGCTTCCGCGGATGCTTTGGCATTCCACAATGGGCCAAAGGGTTTGTGGATTTCAGTCGCGATAAAATTGAGAGACTCTTGCAAACGATAGCGCGCTAAGGTGCCATTAGTGGGGGCCAATTGTTTTTCTGGTGCCAAGTCTGCCACATACTGCACCAAAGCCGGCCCTTCGGTTAATAACTCGCCATTGTCTAACTGCAGAGCAGGCACATAGCCTTTTGGATTGATCGAAGAAAAAAGAGTGCCGTCTTCTGTGGTGTGTGGCTGGGCGCGTAGATTGACTTTGCATAGTGAGAATGGCAACGCCGCTTCATGCAGCGCAATATGCACCGATAACGAGCAAGAACCAGGGGTGTAATACAGTTTCATCATCATCGCCTTTTTAAGATAAACAGGTCTTACCAGTGTGGCGACAACAACAAAAAAGGCAAGTGTAAACATGACACTTGCCCCGCTTAAAGTTAAGGTCGCTCACCCTGCTGCAAACGATGTTCAATGTCATCCAACAAGTCCATTACAGGCCTAGCCAATCAGCGGGAGTAGTTCATCGTTTTGCGTGGGAAACCCCGTCCTTTAGTGCGGGGAGGGATAGCGCGGCAACCATAGGTTGCCCTGACTCCCGACTCTCCATAAAAGCTATCCTTGTTGACAATCTCACACAACTGATACATGTTATATGAATGGATATTAAACGCGCCTACCGTTTCCGGTTTTACCCCACGCCTGAGCAGGAAGTGATTCTGGCTCAGACGTTCGGCTGTGCGCGTTTTGCCTACAACCACATGCTGCGACTGCGTACTGATGCTTGGTACAACGAACAAAAGCGGGTGGGCTATCACGAAACCTCTGCTGCCCTCACCCTACTGAAAAAACAGCCCGAATTTGCGTGGCTGAATGAAGTCAGTAGCGTGCCTGTGCAACAGGCGTTGCGGCACTTGCAAACCGCGTTTGCCAACTTCTTTGCCAAGCGCACCGCGTACCCGACTTTCAAACGCAAGGATGGCAAGCAGTCTGCTGAGTACACCAGCAGCGCCTTCAAGTGGGACGGCCAGACCTTGAAGCTGGCAAAGATGGCTGAGCCGTTGAATATTCGCTGGTCACGGACACTACCCAAAGCCGCCAAACTCACCACTGTTACCGTGAGCAAAAACACCGCAGGGCGGTACTTTGTGTCGCTGCTGTGCGATGACGCGGTAGCCGCCAAGCCCGAAGCGGCAGGCCAAGTCGGCATTGACTTGGGGCTAACCCATTTCGCCGTACTCTCTACCGGAGAAAAAATTGCGGCCCCCAACACGTTCCGCCAGCATGAAGCCTGTTTAGCCAAATTACAGCGGCGACTGGCGAAGAAAACCAAAGGATCTAAAAACCGAGCCAAAGCCAAACTGAAAGTCGCCAAAGCCCACGCCACCATTGCAGACTGTCGCAAGGACTTTCTGCATAAGCTCTCGACCCGACTGATTAACGAAAACCAAGTGATCGCCGTCGAAACGCTGGCTGTTAAAAACATGGTCAAAAACCGCAGCCTATCCAAATCCATCAGCGATGCGGGCTGGGCCGAGTTTGTGCGGCAACTGCAATACAAAGCCGCGTGGTCAGGCCGACAGTTAATTGGCATTGACCGCTGGTATCCGTCCAGCAAGCGCTGCAATGGTTGCGGGCACACCGTAACCAAGCTACCGCTGAACATACGCACTTGGGTTTGTCCTGAGTGCAAAACCACGCATGACCGCGACATAAACGCGGCGCGTAATATTTTGGCCGCTGGTCTAGCGGTGTCAGCCCATGGAGAAACCATAAGTCCTGTATCTCTTTGAGGTGCAGGCGGGATTCCGTGAAGTGGGAATCCCCTTCCTTTAGGGAGGGGAGCAGTCAAAGAGACCGCTCTAGCGTGCCTTACCGCATGACAATCAAAAATAGCTATTTGATACCCACCAAATCGAAAAACCCCCACCAGACTGGTGGGGGTTTTGTGTTGAGCGGACTGTTTAGAGAATTCAATCAGTCGATACGCTCGCCGTGTAACACCACATCCAAACCTTCGCGTTCTTCCTCTTCGGTCACACGCAGACCCATGACCATATCAATCCCTTTGAGGATCACGAAAGTCACTACCAAGGTGTAGGCCATTGTGGCTAAGGTGGCGACAGTTTGTGTCACTACACTGCCTTCAACCCCACCAATTTCAGGTACAGCCAACACACCGACCAAAATCGAACCTAAGATACCGCCAACACCGTGCACACCAAAGGCATCTAAAGAGTCATCGTAGCCAAGCATGTGTTTCAGACCCGTCGCACCCCAGTAACATGCCACACCAGCGATCAGACCTAAAATCAGCGCACCTTTAGGATCAACGAAGCCAGCCGCAGGGGTGATCGCCACCAAACCAGCCACGGCACCAGACGCAATACCTAACAGAGAAGGCTTTTTCTTCACCACCCACTCAGCCAACATCCATGCCACAGCAGCAGCGCCCGCAGCAATTTGTGTCACCAACATGGCCATCCCTGCGCGGCCATTGGCTTCTAAAGCCGAACCAGCGTTGAAACCAAACCAACCGACCCACAACATCGAAGCACCAATCAGGGTCAACACCAAGTTGTGGGGAGGCATGGCTTCGCGGCCAAAACCAACCCGTTTGCCGAGGACAAAGGCTGCCACCAAACCCGCTACACCGGCGTTGATGTGCACCACAGTACCGCCAGCAAAGTCCAACACGCCATCAGCAAACATCCAACCCGTTGGCTCCCACACCCAGTGCGCCACAGGCACGTATACCGCAAACATCCAAATCACCACGAATACCAACATCGACGAGAATTTCATCCGCTCAGCAAACGCACCTGTAATCAGTGCACATGTGATGATGGCAAAGGTCATTTGGAACACAACAAACACCGACTCAGGGATATTGGCCCCGGCTGTGCCAGACAGCGCATTTAGCGATACACCATTTAAGAATGCTTTATCCAAACCACCGATGAAACCATTCCCCGGGGTAAGCGCTAAGCTGTAACCAAAGGCAAACCACAACACCGTCACCACGCAAGCAATCGCAAAGCTTTGCATCAGAGTGGCTAATACGTTTTTCTTCCGCACCATACCGCCGTAGAACAAAGCCAAGCCGGGGAGGGTCATAAACAACACCAACGCAGTCGCAACCAACATCCAAGCGGTGTTACCGGTGTCTAATTTTGGTTCTGGTGCCGGTGGTGCCGCTTCAGCGGCAGGCGCAGCGTCGGCGGGGGCAGCAGCAGGTGTAGCAACAGCAGCAGCGGGGGCTTCAGGCGCCACAGCGGCTGGTGTAGCAACAGCAGCAGCGGGGGCTTCAGGCGCCACAGCGGCTGGTGCTTCAGTTGCCGCCGCAGGGGCTTCGGCAGTGGCAGCCGCTACCGGAGCAGCGGCGGTGTTTTCCTCGGCAAAGACGGGGGTGGCAAACCCAACCGCCCCTGCCAACAAGGCAGACATAAGCCATCTTTTCATGTTGTGTTCTCCCTGATTCGCAAAACTGTTAGATGGCATCCGGCCCGGTTTCACCGGTGCGGATCCGTACCACTTGTTCGAGTTCAAAGACAAAGATTTTGCCGTCGCCGATTTTTCCGGTATGCGCCCCTTGTTCAATGGCTTCCAAGGCTTGATCTAACAACTCATCGCGGATGGCAATCTCAATTTTGACTTTCGGCAGAAAATCCACCACATATTCCGCACCACGGTACAGCTCGGTATGACCTTTTTGCCGTCCAAACCCCTTAACCTCGGTAACGGTCACGCCTTGCACGCCAACAGCGGCGAGGGCTTCGCGGACCTCATCCAATTTGAAAGGTTTAATAATGGCAGAGATGAGTTTCATGACTGACTCCTTGCAGTGAACCCGAATGGACATTGTGTGTAAGGGCTGCCCCTTTTGTGACTGTCTTGCCTTAGGCATGAATCATGCCAGTTTATTTATTACTTAATAAACAAAGACTTGTTAATTGATGATGAAGGCTGTGCCATTTTGTCATGCGGAACAGCAAGCCCCGAATCACAGCATCGACCATTTATCACGCACTATGTTGGTGCGACGTGCTGAAATTATGCGCTTTGAGCGCACCACCGCCATGACGTCCGCGCTGTGCTTTGGCGTATCAAGCCACACGAATACGTCCCTGCCAGCAATTTTGCAAAAGTTATGCAGCAAGAATTTTGCTACACTTGCTGGTATCTCGTTTTCTTTGTTTCTCAGCCTGTTAGAAAGGGCCAACCATGTTGACGCAAAAACTCTTTGAAGAAATTAGCCAGAAGGTCAGCGAAACACTGGCCAACAGTCCGGTGAAAGATGTTGAGAAAAATATGCGGGCCATGTTGGGCGCCACTTTTAGCAAAATGGATTTGGTGACCCGTGAAGAATTTGAAGTACAACAAGAAGTCCTTGCCCATACCCGTGCCACCCTCACGCGCCTAGAACAACGCATTGCTGAGTTAGAGGCGCAACTGGCCACCGCACAGCCAACAACCAATCCCCCGCCGACGACCTCTCAGGAGTAATCCCATGCGCTTGGCCGTGGTTCACAGTCGGGCGCAAGCAGGCATTCACGCCCCCTCTGTTCAAGTTGAAGTGCATCTCGCCAATGGTTTGCCTTCGTTTACCTTGGTTGGTTTGCCAGATACCGAAGTTCGAGAAAGCCGAGATCGGGTACGGGCGGCAATCCAAACCTCTGGCTTTGATTTCCCTGCGGCTCGACTCACGGTCAATCTGGCACCAGCGGATTTACCCAAAAGCTCTGGGCGCTTTGACCTAGCGATTGCTCTCGGTATTCTGGTGGCTTCGGGTCAATTACCCGATACGCCTTTGGCCGATTGTGAATTTGCTGGTGAGTTGGGATTGACGGGCGAACTGCGTCCCATCCGAGGGGCAATTCCTGCTGCGTTCGGTGCAGCCAAAGCCAAGCGGCGTTTGGTGTTGCCCAGTGCATCTGCTGCTGAAGCCGCCCTCGCCGATCAGGCACCGGTGTTTGCTGCGGACACCTTAAAACAGGTGTGTGATTTTCTAGCAGGGCATCAACCGCTGCCATTTGCTCAAGCCTGCGCCCAAGGTGAACGTGAGCACTATCCCGATTTAGCCGATGTTCGAGGCCAATTTGCCGCACGGCGCGCCCTCGAAGTCGCGGCGGCAGGTCGCCACAGCCTATTGCTAATTGGCCCCCCTGGTACCGGAAAATCGATGTTAGCCAGCCGCCTGCCTAGCATCTTGCCGCCACTGGATGCACACAGCGCACTGGAAGCCGCAGCAATTCAATCGCTCTCCCCCTCTGGTTTTGATGTGAAACGCTTTGGTTTACGGAGTTTCCGTGCGCCCCATCACTCGATCTCGGCAGCGGCGTTAGTCGGTGGAGGATCCGATCCACGGCCTGGGGAAATCAGCCTCGCTCATCATGGCGTCTTGTTTTTAGATGAGTTGCCCGAGTTTGACCGCCGCGTGTTAGAAGTGCTGCGCGAACCTTTAGAAACTGGCAAAGTGTTGATTTCGCGCGCAGCCCGCCAAGCAGAATTTCCAGCACAATTCCAATTAGTCGCCGCGATGAACCCCTGCCCCTGCGGCTATTTAGGACATGCCACCCGCGCTTGCACCTGCACGCCGGAACAGGTGAGCCGTTATCGAGCGCGGTTATCTGGCCCGCTCTTAGATCGCATTGATTTGGCTATTGAAGTGCCAAGCGTGCCACCAGAAGCCCTCAGCAGTCGCGCCAATGGCAGCAGCAGCGAAGAGGTGCGACAGCGCGTCGAGCAAGCATGGCAATCACAGCTGACTCGGCAAGGGAAATCAAACAGCGAATTACACGGCAACGATCTCGATCAACATTGCGCTTTAAGCGATAACTGTCGTGAGTTTTTAAATGATGCAGCGCGACGATTAGATTTATCGGCTCGTGCCTACCATCGCATTTTACGCGTGGCGCGTACCTTGGCCGATCTGGAGTTACACCGCGATATCGACCGCCGCCATCTTGCCGAGGCCATCCAATACCGCCGCCGTTTATAATTGCCGCTTTGAACGAGGCTGGGTTATGGAACGAGCAGATAAGGTGTTGGTGGAACGAGGGCTGGCGACTACCCGCAGTGCTGCCCAACGCTTGATTGATGAAGGGCGGGTCTGGCTGAGAGTGGGGCAGGCAGCAGACAAATTGATTGATAAAGCCAGCAGTAAAGTGCCAGCCACAGCAGAACTGGTGGTGCAAGCCAGTGAAGCCGACCGCTATGTCTCGCGGGGCGGTTTGAAATTAGCCGGTGCCTTGGCGCATTGTGGCCTTGTTGTGACTGGCTATGCTGCGTTAGATGTCGGTATTTCCACTGGCGGTTTTACCGATTGTTTGTTGCAACAGGGTGCCAAACAGGTAGTCGGGATTGATGTAGGACATGGTCAACTGGCAGCACGGTTATTGGCCGATCCCCGCGTCACCCTGTTTGAAGGTGTCAATGCACGAGCCCCTGACGAGGTGGCGTTAATCGCAGCGAACGGCGGTCAACGCTTTGACATTGCGGTGTGTGATGTATCGTTTATTTCCTTAACCTTGGTGCTACCGGCCATTGCGCGGTTGCTGCACCCTGATGCCATCGCTTTACTGCTGGTGAAACCTCAATTTGAGGTCGGGCGGGAAGGG
>Ga0079301_1000165_pt1 | contig 31419 bp, 32 predicted proteins | sample Wag4_2014_7_11_3_FD_74797 | JGI IMG/M metagenome (GOLD analysis project Ga0079301, IMG submission 74797) | Fresh water mixed with fracking chemicals microbial communities from Ohio, USA - Utica-2 Time Series FC 2014_7_11 | ecosystem: Engineered > Industrial production > Chemical products > Input... | reverse complement strand
TTTGCGGGACTGCGAGAAAACTCTTAAGTAGTGGCTTTTGCAAGGGAAAAGATGCCTAGATACATAGCCTCCTCTAATGAGGGGCTTCTAGCAAGATAAATCTGCGAGGCGTAGAATTAGTACATGACGATTGAACAGAAAAGACTGCTAGTTTCTTCCATTCCAGGCCCTAAATCTCAGGCCCTTCATGCACATCGTTTAGAGCACGTTGGCCATGGGGTTGGAACCTCACTACCTGCATACATTGATTCAGCTCACGGAGCGATCCTTGTTGACGTAGATGGCAACCAGTACATCGATATGGGTTCAGGTATTGGTGTTACAACAATCGGACACACAAACCCAGGTGTAGTTGCAGCTGTATCAGAGCAGGTAGCAAAGCTAACCCACACACTTTTCACCGTCACCCCATACATGCCTTACGTACAGGTTTGTGAAATCCTAAACCGCCACATGCCTGGAAATTTCGTCAAGCGTTCAGCTTTGTTCAACTCAGGAGCAGAAGCAGTTGAAAACGCAATCAAGTTGGCTAGAAAATTCACCAAGCGCAATGAAATTGCTGTATTCGATCACGCCTACCACGGTAGAACCAACCTAACAATGGCGATGAACTTCAAGAACATGCCTTATGCGGATGGCTTCGGTCCTTTTGCTGGAAGCGTTACACACGTTCCAATGTCTTACCCGTTCCATGACCCTAAAGGAATGACTGGAGAAGAAGCGGCAACTCGAGCAATCAACTACATGGAGAAGAGAGTTGGAGCTAACAACCTAGCTGCTGTAGTCATTGAACCTATTCAAGGTGAAGGTGGCTTTATTGTTCCAGCCCCTGGCTTCCTAAAGACCCTAAGTGCTTGGACCCATGCCAATGGAATCGTTCTAGTAGCAGATGAAGTACAGGCTGGTATTGCTAGAACTGGTCAGTGGTTTGCATCAGAGCACGAAGAAGGATTTGAACCTGATCTAATGACAGTTGCTAAGGGTATTGCCGGTGGTATGCCTATCTCAGCAGTTGTTGGTAGAGCAGAAATCATGGACTCATCTCACCCAGGTGGAATTGGTGGAACCTTCGGTGGTAACCCGGTTGCGGCTGCGGCTGCTATCTCAGTTCTGAAGCAGATTGAAGATGGTGGAGTTCTTGAAAAGGCTAAGCACATCGAGACAGTCATGATGGCTCGCCTAGAACTTATGAAAGCTAAGTACCCAGTCATCGGTGAGATCCGTGGACGTGGAGCCATGATTGCAATCGAATTGGTGCAACCAGGTACCCGCACACCAAACTCTGCAGCGGTAGATGCAGTAGTCAAGCACTCACACCTAAACGGTGTAGTTATATTGAATGCTGGAACCTACGGAAACGTAATCCGCTTCCTGCCTTCACTTGCTATCAGCGATGAACTTATACACGATGCTCTAGATGTTGTTGAAGACGGACTCGCAAAACTCTAAAAACCAGAGGACAAAACCCAATGCACTCATATGCAGATAGAGAAAAACTAGCCAAACTATTTGCAGATGAGGTAGCCCTCTTCACAGCAAAGCACCCTGAATCAGCAAAGCTTCATGAAAGTGCGAAGAACGCCCTCATGGGCGGTGTTCCAATGTCATGGATGTCAAAGTGGCCTGGTCCTCACCCTGTGTACGTAACTAAAGCCAAGGGCTCTAGATTCACCGATGCTGATGGCATTGAATACGTTGACTTCTGCCTAGGTGATACAGGTGCAATGGTTGGTCACTCCCCTGACGCTTCTGTGAAAGCCATCGCAGAGCAGCTTGCAAAGGGTATTACCCTGATGCTTCCTACAGCTGATGCTGCTGTAGCAGCTCAAACACTTTCAGATCGTTTTGGAATGGCTAAGTGGCAGTTCACCCTTACAGCTACCGATGCCAACCGACACATCTTGAGATACGCAAGGCACATCTCCGGTCGACACAAGGTTGTTGTTCACGACTACTGCTACCACGGAACTGTTGATGAAACCTTTGCGGTTCTTGATGACAATGGAAACACTGTCAGTCGCGAGAACAACATCGGCCCTCAGGTTGATCCAAGTGAAACAACCATCGTTGTTCCATTCAATGACTTAGAGGCAGCCGAAGCAGCATTCGCAACTGGTGAAGTAGCAGCAATGCTTATCGAACCTGCGATGACCAACATTGGAATTGTTCTGCCAGAACACGGTTATCTTGAAGGACTGCGAGAGCTTTGCACACGCTATGAAGTAATTCTCATCATCGATGAGACACACACTCTAAGCGAAGGCCCTGGAGGAATGACTGCTCGCAGGAACCTTCGGCCTGATGCGGTTGTTTTGGGCAAGACAATTGGTGCCGGTATTCCTGCAGGTGCGTTTGGTATGACTGCAGAGCTAACCGCAAGAATTCAGAAGAGCCTTCACCTAGAACATATTGACGTCGGTGGTGTTGGTGGAACTCTTGCTGGAAATGCTCTTTCCATGGCTGCTATCGCAGCAACTCTTACTAAAGTGCTAACTCCTGAAGCATTCGTATCTATGGAAGCCCTGTGTGATGTTTGGACTAAGAACGTTCAGGACTTGATTACTAAGTATGGAGCTCCATGGCAGGTAAGCCAACTTGGTTGTAGAGCTGAATACTCATTCAGATCAGAAGCACCTAAGAACGGTAGAGAAGCGGCAGATGCAGATGACTTTGAATTACAGCAGTATCTTCACATTCACGCTCTAAACCGTGGAATCTTGATGACACCATTCCACAACATGGCTTTGATGTCACCGGCTCACACAATTGAAGATGTTGAAAGACACAGAGCTCACTTCGAAGAAGCTCTTATTTCTCTGTTTGCTTAGTGCTTCTTTAGCAAGCTGCGACGTTTACGCTCGCCGTTGATCTGAGTAGCTAGTACTAGCAAGATTGCTGCAATGAACACTGCGCTACCAATCACGTTTGCCTCAGCAGGAACGCCTCTAGCTGCTGCTGTGAAGACGTAGCGAGGGAATGTCATGTCGGCACCTGCGTTGAAGTTGGTGATGATGAAGTCATCGAAGCTAAGTGCAAATGAAAGAAGAGCCGCAGCTGCAATACCTGGAAGCAATAGTGGGAAGGTAATCTTCCAGAAAACCTGTCTAGGGTTTGCGTAAAGGTCTTTACCTGCTTCTTCAAGAACAGGATCCAAGCTTGCAACTCTTGCCTTTACTGTCACAACAACAAATGAAAGACAGAAGACAATGTGTCCAAGGATGATTGTGCCGATGCCCTTCTCAACTCCAAGGCTGAAGAACTGAGATGCCAAACCTGCACCTAGAACAACCTCAGGAGTTGCCATAGGTAAGAACAATAGAAGGTTTGTTGATCTGCGGAACTTGAAACGGTAACGAACCAAAGCAATCGCAATCATTGTTCCAAGAGCTGTGGCAACAATAGTTGAAACAACACCGATTAGAACTGAGTTACCAAAAGCTTCACAAACACCTTCACGGTCACATACGTTAGTCCACTTATCTAACGTGAATCCTCGCCAAATCAGGTTGGTCTTGAGGGAGTCATTAAAAGAGAAAACGAAGGTGTAGCCAATAGGTATCAAAAGATAGATAAAAGCAAGAACTGCATACAAAGGAAAAGCGTATTTACCCAAACTAAATTTCATTAGAGCAAATCCTCCGTTCCCGACTTCTTCACATAGCCTGCAACAAGAATCAGGATGGCACCCATCAAAAGAACGGATAACGCCGAAGCTGCCGGATAGTCATTGCTAATGAGGTAATTCGATTCGATGACATTTCCTATCATGGCCGTTGAACTCGACCCTAGGAAATCACCAGAAGCATTGATATAGTCACCGGCAATTGGAATAAAGGTAAGTAATGTTCCTGAGATGATTCCAGGCATTGAAAGAGGAATTGTTACTTTTCTAAACACTCTTGAAGGAGATGCGTACAGATCAGATCCAGCTTCTAGATAGCGAGTGTCTAGTCTCTCAAGGGAAGTGTAGAGAGGAAGAGTCATGAATGGAATGAAGTTATAAGTAAGACCAAAGATAACCATGAACGGTGTTCCAACAACATACTGATCTGACTCAAGAAGCCCAAGCTGTTGAAGGGTTGTCACAATCCATGACTCGTTAGAGAAGATCTGCTTCCAAGCAAGAGTTCTAAGCAAAAACGAAATGAAGAATGGAGCAATAACCAAGGTAAGCATTAGCTTCTGTAGCAATGGGTAAGGACGAGCCTTCACACCAATGAAATAAGCAAGTGGATATGAAATAACCAAAGCCAGAATGGTTGCTGCTAATGCGTAGAGGAAAGAGCGCATCATTTGTGGGAAATAGTCTGAGATAACTACAAAGTAGTTGTTGATTTCAAATGCTGCTACATAATCTCCAATGAAGCCATCCGGATCTGGTGCCTGAAGAGAAACCATAATCAGAGCAATAAGAGGTGTGAGGAAGAAAACTCCCAGATAAGCAAGCCCAGGTGCGAGTAGCGCGATTGCTACCTTGCCCGTTTTTGTAGGTTTAGAAAAACCCTTTGGCTTACTAGAACTGAAAGCTGCGAAGGCCATCTTCGCTAGACCGCTTTGCCTGTGTCAGGTAGATCAGACAAACCAAATGAATGCTCGACTGACCAAGAAATCCATACTTTTTCACCAAGTTCAGTAACAGGTGACTTACCGACATTTTGAGCAAACACGGTTAGGTTTCCAAGACCTGGAACTTGAATCAAGTACTGGTTGCTAACACCGGTAAATCTGATGTCAATAATTTCACCAGGACCGATGATGTTAGTTGAGGAGCTAGCAGTTGGCTTCTTAGAAGTGAAGGTAGCCTTCTCAGGTCTAAATCCAATTGCAATCTTGCCTTTGTGCTTTTCAGCTCTAGCCTTTGGAACAGAAATCTTATTTCCCGCAACCTCAATGCTGACTGAGTTAGCTGAACTTGATTCGACTTCTCCGACCAAAAGGTTTGACTGACCAAGGAACTTAGATACGAATACAGTCTTTGGTCTGTCATAAAGAGCTTCTGGAGCACCCATCTGTTCAATGCGACCCTTGTTCATAACAGCAACAGTGTCTGCCATGTCCATGGCTTCTTCTTGGTCGTGAGTTACGTGCAAGAACGTAAGACCAACTTCAATCTGGATAGCCTTCAACTCAATCTGCATCTCGCGACGCAGTTTCAGATCAAGTGCACCAAGAGGTTCATCCAAAAGAAGAAGAGAAGGCCTGTTTACCAAAGCTCTAGCCAAAGCAACACGTTGCTGCTGTCCACCAGAAAGCTGCTGAGGCTTACGATCTGCTAGGTGAGCTAACTGCACTAGGTTCAGTGCTTCTTTAGCTTTTACTAGAGGCTCGTCAATCTTTCTCTGACGTAAACCAAATGCAACGTTCTCCAACACATTCATGTGTGGGAAAAGAGCATAGGACTGGAACACAGTGTTGACTTGGCGCTCGTGAGGCTTAGTCTCTGTTACATCCTCGCCACCGATAAAGATGTTTCCGGATGTTGGAGTCTCTAGGCCAGCAACCAATCTAAGAGTTGTAGTTTTACCGCAACCTGAAGGGCCAAGCAGGGCGAAGAACTCCCCTGCTGGGACGTGAAGGTCAAGCTCTTCAATTGCAGTGAAACCAGGGAACTCTTTGCGAATCTTCTTAAGCTCTAAGTCAGCTCCGCGGGCAATAAATTCCTTTGCCACTACGCGCCTAGTTTGATATTTTGGAACGCCTTAGTGAATGCTTGTTCTTCTTTACCATCAAGAGCTCTAAAGCCCTGAGTCAAAGACAAGAACTCTTCGCTTGGGAAAATAAGTTGGTTGTCAGCAAGAGCTGGATCTAGCTTGATTGCTTCTTCCTTAGCACCCATAACTGGTGTGATGTAGTTCACGTAAGCAGCCAACACAGCAGCGTTGTATGGGTCGTAGTAGAAATTCATTAGCTTCTCAGCGTTCTTCTTGTGAGTGGCTCCCATAGGAATTACGAAACAGTCAGCTGAGATAGTTCCACCTGATTCAGGAAGAACGAAACCAAAGCGGTCATAGCCTGCTTCTGCGTTCAACTGAATGATGTCACCTGACCAAGCGATAGCTGCGATGGTGTCTCCGTTTACTAGATCATCCTTGTAGCTGTTTCCCTTGATACGAGCAATCTGACCTTCGGTTACCTTCTGGCCAATAACTTCAATTGCAGTCATGAATGCATCTTCGGTCAAGCTGCTTGCATCACCAATTGCAATGCCCTGAGACATCAAAACTATTCCAACGGTGTCACGCATTTCGCTTAGAACACCGATGCGTCCCTTAAGTGCTGGGTTCCAAAGGTCTTCAATAACAGCAGGCGCTTCTTGACCAGTTGCATCCTTGTAAGCCTGCTTGTCGAAAGCAAAACCAGCAAGAATACCCTGGTATGGAAGTGACATTGTTCGCTGTGGGTCGTATGACTCACCTAGGTAAGCAGGCTGAAGGTTCTTCTTGTTTGGAAGATTTGCATCATCAAAAGTTTGAACTGTTCCCTGGTTGATCCAACGAGCTGCCATCCAAGAAGTTGGGCAAGTAATGTCCGCACCAATGTCTTGACCTAGTGCTAGCTGGTCCTTAACTTTTCCGTAGTAAGAGTCATTGTCATCAAAGTCTTCACGGTAGGTAACTGTAATTCCAGTTTCGCTCTTGAACTTTTCAAGTGTTGGGTAGTTTCCATCGTCATCGATGTCAACATAAAGTGACCAGTTGCTCCAAATAAGAGTTGGGTCTGAATCACTGACATCGGTTGCTGGAGTTAGCTTTGGCTTGTCTGATGGAGCACAAGCTGCAAGTAGAGCTGCTGCTGAAGTTGCAACTGCACCACCTAGAACTGCTCTACGTGTGACTTTATGGGCTAAAGCAGCTTTAACCATTTCGCGTAGTTGTGGATCTTCTGGAAGGTTTTGGTTCATAACCTTTTGCTCCTTTTATACAAGGGCCGTCAGACGGCCGAGATTGGGCACCGACTGCGCGAAAGAACGCATTGCTTAAAATAATGCCATACCCCACAAGATTTGAGGGCAAAAAGGGCAAATCCGTGAAACTCATTTACAGCCCCTTTCCTACCCAATTGGGCTCAAACAAAGCCTAAAGAATTGGGGTATTCTTGATTTTGGTTGGAGCAAGGTAGCTCCCACCCAGAGGAGAATCATGAAGATCGCTGTCCCTGCAGAGATCAAGAACAACGAATTCCGCGTAGCAATAACCCCAGCGGGAGTCCACGAACTCGTAGCATCAGGCCACGAGGTTTACATTCAAAAAGGTGCCGGCCAAGGCTCAAGCATCTCAGATGAAGACTATTCAGCAGCCGGAGCACACATCCTCCCTGATGCCTCAACCACTTGGAACACCGGAGACATGATTCTCAAGGTGAAGGAACCTATTGCTAGCGAATATGGCTACCTCCGTCCTGGTCTCGTCCTATTTACCTACCTTCACCTAGCAGCAGATCTAGAACTGACCAAAGAGCTGGTTGCCAAAAAGGTAACCTCCATTGCTTACGAGACTGTCCAGACTCCAAACAGACAGCTACCTCTTCTTGCTCCTATGAGCGAGGTTGCTGGTCGTCTATCTGCACTAGTCGGAGCCCAAACTTTATTTGCTCAAAACGGTGGACATGGAATTCTTCTAGGTGGAGTGCCTGGAACTAGATCTGCCAAGGTTGTTGTTCTCGGTGGCGGTGTTGCAGGAACAAATGCAATTGCAATGGCTGTAGGCCTAGGTGCTGAAGTTACGGTTCTAGATACAAACATCAATCGCCTTAGAGAACTAGATGCCCTTTATGCAGGACGTTTAAACACTCTTGCAAGCAACAGCTTCGAAATTGAACGAGCAGTAACTCAAGCAGATTTGGTAATTGGTTCTGTATTGATTCCAGGAGCAAAAGCTCCAAAGCTCGTAACCAATTCATTGGTTAAGAAGATGAAGCCAGGATCTGTTCTTGTAGACATCGCAATTGACCAAGGTGGATGTTTTGAAGATTCAAGACCAACTACTCACGCTGAACCAACATTCAAAGTTCACCAATCAGTTTTCTACTGTGTTGCAAACATGCCTGGTGCTGTTGCTCACACATCAACCTATGCACTGACTAACGCAACCTTGAGCTATGCGAAAGCTATTGCTAACAAGGGCTGGTTAGAAGCGTGCAAGCAGGATAACGCTCTAGCACTCGGTCTAAGCACGCATGATGGAGCTCTAGTTAGCCAGCCTGTAGCTGAGGCTCACGGACTTGCATTTGTTGATTCAGCGAAGGTTCTGGCATAGCCAACTGAATCGAAAGATTCTTGAACCAACCCCTTCCCGCAGGAAGTTTTTCATTCCATTGGTTCTTAGGTAAACCTGCTGCAAGGTGTTGATCTAGGTTTCCTTGTCTCAAATAGATGAGATTTTCAAATCTGCGTTGAAGCGAGAGCGGCATAAGGAATGAACTCGACATTGCGCAAATAATCTGCCTCCCACTTTGAAAAGCCTCTTCAAGCTCTTGAATAGTTGGACAATCCAAAACAATTGCGTCGGCATTGTTGCGTGCAGAATTACAGAAAGTGCTCTTGCCAGAGCTATTAGCCCCAACTACCAAAAGTGAAGTGCCATTCAACTCAGCGAAAGTAAAGTTTTCAAAGCGCTGTTGAATAGGAATGTCGAAAACTCCCAGTAGCCCGTCCTTAGAAATGATCATCAGAGGAAGACCATTTGTCCAACCATCCACAAGATTGGGAAACAACTTTGATTCGCCTAAGTTGGGGATTGATTTCGAGATTGGAAAGTCAAAACTCATCGTGCTACTCCCCCAAATGGCAATAGCTCTTGATGAGTTAGAAGCTCCAGCTCTCACTCCAGGTAGTAGAGAAATTAGATCACCTGGATCCATCGCCCCCAGAGCAAATCTCATACTCAAGTTAGTTATTAGTGCCCTTGGAATTCCAGAAAGCGATTGACTAGTAGCAATCAAATGAACGCCGAGTGACCTGCCTCTAGCTGCTATTGCATCCAGGGTTCCAATAGCCAGTGGGTGTGAAGTGATGATGGCTGGGAGTTCGTCTGCAAGGACAATCGTCCTTGCTAAATCAGGATACGCATCTATAGAAGACACTCCTGCTTGAGCCAGAAGCCGTTCACGCCTCTTCAGTTCTCCTGAAAGGTATAGCCAGAACCGCTCATGTCTTCCTTCGTCTAAGTCAGTAACCAGCGTCAGTGAAGCAGGATGGTCGTTTAGCCCTCTAAGGGCGGCTCCGCCTTTGAAGTCCGCTAACACTAACTGGAGCTGACCCTTGCGAACACCAACCAGCATTGAAGAGGTAATGAGTTTTAGGAACTCACTCTTGCCTGAGCCTGTGGACCCAACTATCAATGCATGTGGTCCATCTTTGACTAGGTCAAACTCAAGGTTGTTACCTTCTGCAACACCAGCCCAGAAAGGTAGCTGCCCAACTCGGTTGGACCTGTAGAAAGAAGCCTCAAGCTCTTGAGTTCGATTACGAACTTCACGTTCTGCAGCAAGTTTGCTGAAGTGTTCAAAGAAGATATCGCTGTATTGGTCTTTGAATAGCCAGCCTGATTTAGGAAGTACTTTGTCACCGATTGCCAAAGCGTTAGGTGTAACCCAGAGAGGCTGATCGCTGAAGTCCACATCTGGCTCTTTGCGTTTCTTACGCATCAAAGCCATGGTCAATCCAGCAGATAAAACACTCACGAATGTAAATAGAGCGAACTGCCACATTCCAGTTACCAATGCCATGACTACTCCAAGTAGTAGTCCAGGAATGAGGGCAAACCAGCGCATGATTAGATGTTGCCCTAATCACAGGGTAAAACTAATGCCCGTTATCTTTATGTGGATAACGGGCAGATAGTTCTTTGGCTAGAAACTAATCTCCGATGTAGCTCATTACGTGCTTGATGCGTGTGTAATCCTCAAAGCCATACATTGAAAGGTCTTTTCCATAACCTGAGTGACGGAAACCACCGTGAGGCATTTCAGCAGCTAGTGGGATATGGGTGTTGATCCATACACAACCGAAGTTCAATCCCTTAGCAAAGCGCATTGCTCTGGTGTGATTGCTTGTCCAAACAGATGAAGCCAAACCATACTTCACATCGTTTGCCCAACGCATGGCTTCAGCATCGTCCTTGAAAGATTGGACTGTAACTACAGGACCAAAGATTTCGCGCTGAATGTGCTCGTCTGTTTGCTTCAGTCCAGTTAGAACAGTTGCCTCGTGGTAGAAACCAGCTCCTGAAATGGAACTACCACCAATAGCGATGGATGCGTGATCAGGAAGACGGTCAATGAAACCAGTCACCTGAGCTAGTTGGTTCACATTGTTTACTGGGCCAAACAAGATATCATCTCTGCTTGGATCTCCAGTTATTGCGTTTGCTTTTACTTCTTCAGTAAGCAAAGCAACAAACTCATCGTGAACACTCTCGTGAACCAAGATACGAGTTGCAGCTGTACAGTCTTGTCCTGCGTTGAAGAATCCAGCAACAACAATCTGAGCTGCTGCTTTCTGAAGATCTGCATCCGCAAAAACAATTACTGGTGCTTTTCCACCAAGTTCAAGGTGCACTCTCTTGAGATCAACAGCTGCACTCTTTGCAACTTCCATACCCGCTCTTACTGAACCGGTGATAGAAACCATCTGAGGAATCTCGTGTTCAATCATTGCTCTACCGGTGTCGCGGTTTCCTGTGACAACGTTAAACACACCTGCTGGCAAGAACTCGCTAGCAATTTCAGCAAGCATAAGAGTTGATGCAGGAGTGGTGTCAGAAGGCTTCAGAACAATTGTGTTTCCAGCTGCAACTGCTGGAGCAAACTTCCAGGTAGCCATGTTCAATGGATAGTTCCAAGGGGTTACCTGACCGATGACACCAATCGGTTCTCTGCGAATAGAAGAGGTGTGGTCTTTGGCGTACTCAGCGGTAGCTCTACCTTCTAGGTTTCTAGCTGCACCTGCAAAGAATCTAATCTGATCGACAGAAGGCAAGATTTCGTATTCAACCAAAGTGCTTCGAGGCTTACCTGTATTGCGAGATTCAATGTCAGCAATCTCTTCAGCTCTTGCTTCTAGAGCATCAGCGATTCTGAATAGAGCTAGTTGACGCTCACTAGGGGTTGTCTGACTCCAGGTCTCAAATGCTTTGTCGGCTGCCTTGTATGCAGCATCAACATCGCTCTCGTTTGAAACAGGAGAAGTTGCATAAACCTCACCATTAGCAGGGTTGACGATGTCTAGGGTTTCACCTGACTTGGATGCCACATGGCTTCCATTGATGAAGTTCTTTAGTTCCTGAGCCATTTGAAAACTCTCCTTCGAGCCTTATAAAAGGGTAAACATTGGGTATTTCTGTTGAATAAAGACTAATACAGCCCTGTGTTTAGGTACCAATCCGTAGGCCAAAAGGCCAAAATGATACGGAATCTATACCAAATTGGTAAATTTAGTGCGATTTCTGAAGTGAAATGGCCAAATGTGTGCCAAAATCGCAGTATGGCTAGAACAGAGCGGGCAAAGGCGTCGGTTCTCGATGACATCTCAAAAGAGATCATCGAGCAACTCCAGATTGACGGCCGTAAGCCATACAGCGAGATTGCTAAGGCTGTGGGCCTGAGTGAAGCAGCTGTTCGTCAGAGAATGCAGAAGCTTCATGACACAGGCGTAATGCAGGTAGTAGCTGTTACCGACCCTCTTCAACTTGGTTTCTATCGCCAGGCCATGATCGGTATTCGTTGCACAGGGGATATGACAGAGCTTGCAAACAAACTCTCTGCAATGCCTGAAGCAGACTATGTGGTTATGACAGCAGGATCTTTTGACATCTTGGTTGAAGTCGTAGTGGAAAACGATCAAGACCTAATCGATGTATTGAACACAAAAATCAGAGCACTTCCAGAAGTGGTTTCAACTGAAACTTTTGTGTATCTCAAACTCCACAAACAGTTCTATAACTGGGGTGTTAGATAACTAAATAGGTTTGGGCACCAAAGTGGTGCTCGAAGTGTATTGCCAATCGGCAATTCAAAAACGCAACACAAACAAAATGTAAAGAGTGATATCAAATGGCAACCAAGGAGAGCATAGCCCGAAAGCTTGTCTCAGCGATTACGCGAGGCAAGGCTCCTGCTAAAAAGCAGGCCAAAGCAAGAGCCGACCAAGCCACTCCGCTTCTTAAGGCTCGTAGAGCTGGTAAAGAAGCAACCCCGGCAATGCTGCAAAAAGCTGCAAAGGACAATTTGTTCTTGCATTTCACCCGTCACAGCCCATACCAGAAGAGTGACATTCCTATCATCACTAAAGCTGAAGGACATCACTTCTGGGACATTAACGGTAAGAAGTACTTCGATGGAATTTCATCGCTGTTCGCCGTAAACGTAGGTCACGGTCGTGAAAGATTAGCCGAAGCAGCAGCAAAGCAGATGAAGAAGTTAGATTACTTCCCAATCTGGTCACACACCCACGCTCCAGCGATTGAGTTAGCGGAACGCATACTTTCATATGCACCGAAGAACCTTTCTCGCGTATTCTTCACCACCGGTGGTGGTGAGGCAAATGAAACCGCCTGGAAGCTAGCCAAGCAGTACTTCAAGATGACTGGCAAGCCACTAAAGCACAAGGTTCTTACCCGTGCTGTTGCTTACCACGGAACATCACACGGTGCATTGTCACTAACTGGTATTCCTTCAATGAAGAAGATGTTTGAGCCTCTAGTTCCAAGCACATTCAGAGTTCCAAACACCAACTGGTACCGAGCTCAGGATGACTTCAAGAACGAAGAAGAGTTCGCGATGTGGGCAGCAGACAGAGTTGAAGAAATGATTCTGTTTGAAGATCCAGACACCGTAGCTGCGTTCTTTATTGAACCAGTTCAAAACTCAGGTGGTTGTTTCACTTCTCCCCCTTCATACTTCAAGCGTGTTCGCGAGATTTGCGACAAGTACGATGTTCTGTTGGTAGCGGATGAGACAATCGATGGTTTTGGTCGTATTGGAACCATGTTCGCTAGCGAAAGATATGGATTAGAGCCAGACATGTTGGTTTGTGCAAAGGGTATTACCTCTGCTTACCAGCCTCTTGGAGCTCTAATGCTGACTGAGAAGTTGTTCGAGCCGTTCAAGCACGGAACAAACATCTTCGCTCACGGTTACACATTCGCAGCTCACCCTGTGGCTTGTGCTGTGGCTCTTGAGAACCTAGACATCTTCGATGAAGAAGACCTAGTAGGTAACGTTGCTCGCAACGAGCGTGCTTTCAAGAAGACACTGGAGAAGCTAAAGGATCTGCCTATCGTGGGAGATGTTCGTGGAGCAGGTTACTTCTACGCAATCGAACTAGTTAGAGACAAGACAACCAGAGAGACCTTCAACGATAAAGAATCTGAGAAGCTTCTGCGTCAGTTCCTAAGTCATGACCTTTATGACAATGGACTGTATTGTCGCTCCGACGACCGTGGCGACCCTGTAGTTCAGCTAGCTCCTCCTCTAACCATTGGTCAGAAGGAGTTCGATGAACTAGAGCAGACACTTAGAAACAGCCTTTCCAAAGCTGGAAAGATGTTCGAGTTGATGTAATCCACAAGTTCACAAGAGAACCCGGTTATCCACCAAGCACCACGGATAATCGGGTTCTTCTTTTTAGTTCGGTATTCTCAAGAGGTGAAAATAAGCAAAGACAACTACATCGCCTTTAGTTCTCCCATCGGGGTGATCAAAGTAACTGAAGCCAATGGCAAGGTCATCTCCATTGACTTAGCCGTATCAGGCACTAGAGCGACACCAAACACAAGCCCAGTACTCAAGCAAGCTCAAAAAGAGATTGAGTCCTACTTTGCAGGCTCTCTCACTAAGTTCACCTTTCCGTTAGATCTGAGCAAAGGAACTGAGTTCCAAAGATCAGTATGGAAAGAGATAGCCAAAATAAAGTTTGGTCAAGTAAGGACCTACGCAGACATCGCTAGAGCAATCGGCAAACCCCTAGCTGCAAGAGCGGTCGGTGGAGCAGTCGGCTCTAACCCAATCCCCCTTGTTGTAGGTTGTCACAGAGTTTTAGGTTCAAGCGGAAAGATAACTGGCTACTCAGGTGGCAAAGGCCTTCCAACCAAAAGGATTCTTCTCAAACTTGAAGGCATTGAATCAAAAGAATGAGCGACTACGTTAGAAAACATGACGATGGTCTTCATCGTTGTAAGTGGGCTGGAGTTGATGAGCTTTATGTCAATTACCACGACACCGAATGGGGTGTTCCTGTAATCGGAGACCAAGAGATGTTCGAACGCATCACTCTTGAAGGTTTTCAAGCAGGTCTGTCTTGGATAACAATTTTAAGAAGACGTGAAACGTTCAGGAAAGCGTTCTACAACTTCAACATCAAAAAGGTAGCAAAGCTAAACGATGTCGATGTTGAGAGGCTAATGCTGGATGCTGGCATTATTCGAAATAGAGCCAAGATTATTAGCACCATCAATAATGCGAATCTTGTGCTCGAATTACAAAAACAAGGCGAGAGCATTAGCGACATTGTTTGGAGCTTCGCCCCTGCTAAGTCAAAGCGAACTTCCCCAGCTAATGCATTTGAATGGCGAGCCACCAGCCCTGAATCAGATCTGCTAAGTAAGCACCTCAAGAAACTTGGGTTTGGCTTCGTTGGTTCAACAACTATGTATGCACTTATGCAAGCAACTGGTTTTGTAAACGACCATGCACCTGGCTGCTACCGCAGGAAAGAACTTTCCTAAGCAGCCCTACTTCTTTCTAATGACTTCAGAAGTAATTAGATAGATAGTTTTACCTTCCACTTCCAAACCTAAGCCAGCTTTCTTAGCGACAGCTTTGAGTTGGGTCAAAGTCTTTGGTGCTTGTTTAGCTCTCACAAAAGCAGCAACCAATTCACCTTTGGCTGTCTTATTGAAATGGTTGAGAGCTCTTCTCTGACCCTTACTGTCTTCAGCAACAACTTCAACCCAATAGGAATCAAGATGCTCTGGTATAGGAGCTAGATCAACATATGCCTTTGACCTAAGGTCAATGATTGGCATATCAACTAATCGATTGAAAGCCGCACCTTGGTGCTCTTGCCAGACTTTCTTGATGCTCAGTTTAGGAAGGACTGTGTTGGCCGAAAGCCTGTACCAAGGGATTCGATCCGTTGCTGAAATCAATCCAAATAGTGCACTTTGAATCAAAACATTAGCCCTCATGAGCTCGACTTCATGTGGAGTGAAGCTATCTACACCGATTGCCTTGTATAGAGTGCCTTCGTATCTCTCAAAGGCTGGAATGGTTGGGGCTTGTCTAATGGCAAGGTTTAGTTCCCTGTCCCCTAGTTGTTTAGGGCTTAGCTTCAGAGCCTTCACTGCCCCAGCCTTGGTCCTACATACCTTGATTAGGGCATCTAGGACCAGATCTCTTGCCTCGTTCAGTTGCCCGTAGCTTAGGTGAACCTGTTCAATGGTGAGATTAGACCCACCAATCTTCTTGGTTTCACTTGGAGGCAACAATAGGAGCATCTAACAAGCCTAAACTTAGAACATGGTAAAACTTACGAAGATATACACCCGAACAGGGGATGAAGGCCTAACAGGACTGAGCAACTTCAGCAGAGTTAGAAAGACAGACCCACGCATTGAGGCTTATGCCGATGTTGATGAGGCTAACTCAGCTATTGGTGTTGCTGTGTCGCTGGCTCAGAACGAGTTCGACAAAGAAACCTTAGATCTACTTTCACAGATTCAGAATGACCTCTTTGACCTAGGTGCAGACCTATCAAACCCTTTGAACGAACACTATGAGTATGAACCTCTTCGTGTTGATGCCATCTGGATTGATGCTCTAGAAGCAGCGATTGACAAATACAACGCTGAACTTGAAAAGCTTGACTCCTTCATCATTCCTGGGGGATCAGGTCTAGCTGCTGGTCTTCACCTGGCTAGAACTGTTGTTAGAAGAGCAGAACGTGCTACCTGGCACGCAATTGAAGAACATGGCACTGAACCAGGTAAGAAGGGACACACCAACGGTGGTGTAAGCCTGACTGCTGTGAAGTACCTGAACCGTCTTAGCGACCTACTATTCGTTCTTGCAAGATACGCAAACATCAAGCACGGTGGAGACATCAAGTGGGTTCCTGCAGCTAACCGCAGAGAAGCTCCTGCAAAGAGAAGACCTGAACAGGACTAACACCTATGGAGCTTTTAGTTGTCCTTGGCTCAATTCTGGCCATTGCTCTAATTGTTGGCCTCCCAGCAAGTCGAAGAAACAAGAAGGCGAAGAAGCGACCTGGCGGTTCAATGAGTTCAGCCATGTTTGCCATGAATGAGATCTTTGCTCCATCAGCACACAATTCAGTGTTGATCGTTGAGGAGCAGAAGCGAGAAGTGAAGCAAACAGGGACACCAGACAAATTGTAGTTTTCAGATATAAGAAAAAGCCCCGAGGTATTCTCAGGGCTTTTTCTTTAGATCTTTAGGCTAACTGGGCATCTCTAGCAACGATGGTTACTACATCGTGCTCCACTGAAAGAAAACCTTCAGCAGCTGTTGCCTTGATGTTCTCGCCAGTTGGCAAGGTGATGCGAACATCACCTGAAGCCAAGATTGCCAGCATAGGTTCGTGTCCTGGTAGAAGACCAATCTCACCTTCAACAGTCTTAGCTACAACCATCTTGGCTTCACCTGACCATACAGCTCGGTCAGCGGCTACTAGTTCAACACGAAGAGTCTTCATTACTTAGAGGTCTCTGCCTGAATCTTTGCCCATTGACGCTCAACGTCTTCCAAACCACCAACGTTGAAGAACGCCTGTTCTGCTACGTTGTCGAAGTCTCCGTTAGCAATAGCTGAGAAGCCTTCGATGGTTTCCTTTAGAGGAACTGTTGAACCCTTAACACCGGTGAACTTCTCCGCCATGTATGTGTTCTGGGAAAGGAACTGCTGAATACGACGAGCACGAGATACCGTGATCTTGTCCTCTTCGCTCAATTCTTCAACACCAAGAATCGCAATGATTTCCTGAAGTTCTTTGTTCTTCTGGAGAATCTGCTTCACTCTTGTAGCTGTTGCATAGTGGTCAGCGCTAATAAAGCGTGGGTCCAAAATACGTGAAGTTGAAGTTAGTGGATCCACAGCTGGGTATAGACCCTTAGAAGCAATTTCACGGCTCAACTCTGTTGTTGCATCAAGGTGAGCGAATGTTGTTGCAGGGGCTGGGTCGGTGTAGTCATCGGCAGGTACGTAAATAGCCTGTAGAGATGTAATCGAGTGTCCACGAGTAGATGTGATGCGCTCCTGTAGAAGACCCATCTCATCTGCAAGGTTCGGTTGGTAACCTACCGCTGAAGGCATGCGGCCTAGCAGTGTAGAAACCTCAGAACCTGCCTGAGTAAAGCGGAAGATGTTGTCAATGAACAGAAGAACGTCCTGCTTTTGAACATCACGGAAGTACTCAGCCATTGTCAAAGCTGACAATGCAACACGAAGACGGGTGCCTGGTGGCTCATCCATCTGACCGAAGACCAGTGCTGTCTTGTCGATAACACCTGACTCGGTCATTTCGTCGATAAGGTCGTTACCTTCACGGGTACGCTCACCAACACCGGCGAATACAGATACACCGTCGTGGTCTTCTGCTACACGGTAGATCATTTCCTGGATAAGAACTGTCTTACCAACACCAGCACCACCGAATAGACCAATCTTTCCACCACGAACATATGGGGTTAGAAGGTCAATAACCTTGATACCGGTCTCGAACATCTCAGTCTTTGACTCAAGCTGGTCGAATGCAGGTGGTAGGCGGTGGATTGGCCAGCGCTCGGTTACTTCAACCTTGTCGCCTGGCTTACCGTTCAGGATGTCACCGGTTACGTTGAATACCTTACCCTTGGTCACATCACCTACCGGAACAGAGATAGGTGCACCTGTGTCAGATACTGCCTGTCCACGAACCAAACCATCGGTTGGCTTCAGTGCAATCGCACGGACTAGGTCATCTCCAAGGTGCTGAGCTACCTCGAGGGTAAGGATTGAAACCTCACCATCCAAAGTGATCTCAGTGGTCAGAGCGTTGTAGATACCTGGGATACCATCGTGCGGAAACTCGATGTCAACCACAGGACCTGTTACACGGGCAATACGTCCGGTAGCAGTGTTCTTGTTCTCGGCCATTTTCTTCTATCTTTCTATTCTTTGTCGCTGGTGTCGACAAGTGCGTCGGCACCACCAACGATTTCGGAAATCTGTTGGGTAATTTCTGACTGTCGAGCAGAGTTGCTCAACCTTGTGTAGTTCTTGATTAACTTGTCAGCGTTTTCAGTAGCTGACTTCATTGCTTTTTGTCTTGCTGCGTGCTCTGCTGCAGCTGACTGCAACATTGCGTTGAAAATACGTGATTCGATGTAAACAGGAAGCAGAGCATCTAGAACCTTTGATGCATCTGGCTCAAATTCATATAGTGGGAAGATTTCGTTCTCTTCAGGCTTTGCAACACCTTCAACGATTTCCAAAGGAAGCAAACGAACAACCTGTGGTTCCTGGCTGATCATAGATACGAACTTGTTGTAGACCAAGTGAATTTCGTCTACTCCACCGTCTTCGTAACCTAAGTTGAAGGCATCAACAACTGCATTAGAAATCTCTTCTGCTGTTGTGAATACTGGAAGATCTGTTCCACCGGTCCAGCTACGAATAGCAGCACGCTTGCGGAATGAGAAGAAACCAACTGACTTACGTCCAACTAGGTAGTAAACGACATCCTTACCCTGGTCCTTTAGAAGCTGAGTTAGTTGCTCAGATTCCTTTAGAACGTTAGTTGAGAATGCACCAGCTAGACCACGGTCGCTTGTGAAGATAACCACAGCTGATCTGCGGATTTCTTTCGGCTCAGTAGTTAGTGGGTGCTCGATGTTAGAGAAGGTAGCAACAGCAGACACAGCACGAGTAATTGCTCGAGAATATGGGTTAGCTGCAGTCAAACGCTGTTGTGCTTTGTAAATGCGTGAGGCTGAAATCAACTCCATGGCTCGAGTAATCTTCTTGGTCGTCTGAGCAGATTTAATCTTCTGCCTATAGACCCGAAGTTGCGCTCCCATGTGTCTTCCTTATCTTTCTCTTGAAATCAAAAACGCTTGATTAGCGCTTCTGCTTCACAATCTTCTCTTGGTCAACTTCTTCTTCATCAATAGCTGCAACTGACTCGTTGCCAACTGATGATAGAGGCTTACCAACACCGGTTAGGAAGCTCTTCTTGAACTTCACTACATCTGCTTCTAGAGCTGCAACAGTGTCATCCTTTAGATCGTTTGTCTCGCGGATGGTTGTTAGAACCTGTGAGTTGCGACGAAGGTAGTCAAGCAATTCGCTTTCGAATCTCAAGATGTCTTCAACTGGAACTTCATCAAGCTTTCCTGTTGTACCAGCCCAGATAGAAACTGTCTGCTCTTCAACTGGGTATGGAGAATACTGAGGCTGCTTTAGAAGCTGCATCAGACGTGCACCACGAGCAAGTTGCTGACGTGAAGCAGCATCTAGGTCGCTTGCGAACATAGCGAATGCTTCTAGGGAACGGTACTGAGCTAGTTCTAGCTTCAATGTTCCAGAAACCTTCTTGATTCCCTTAACCTGAGCTGCACCACCAACACGAGAAACAGAGATACCTACGTCAATAGCTGGTCTCTGGTTAGCGTTGAACAAGTCTGACTGCAAGAAGATCTGACCATCGGTAATCGAAATTACGTTGGTTGGAATGTATGCAGAAACGTCGTTTGCCTTGGTCTCAATGATTGGAAGTCCAGTCATAGAACCAGCACCCAGTTCATCGTTCAGCTTTGCACAACGCTCTAGTAGACGTGAGTGTAAGTAGAAGACGTCACCTGGGTATGCTTCACGGCCTGGTGGACGACGAAGCAAAAGGGAAATCGAACGGTAAGCCTCAGCCTGCTTTGATAGGTCATCAAAAATGATTAGGACGTGCTTGCCGTCATACATCCAGTGCTGACCAATTGCAGAACCGGTGTATGGAGCTAGGTACTTGAAACCAGCTGGGTCAGATGCAGGAGATGCAACGATAGTTGTGTACTCCATCGCTCCAGCAGCTTCTAGAGCTCCCTTTACAGATGCAATTGTTGAACCCTTTTGACCAACAGCAACATAAATACAACGAACCTGCTTCTTTGGGTCCCCTGATTCCCAGTTAGCCTTCTGGTTAATGATCGCGTCGATAGCAATAGCGGTCTTACCAGTCTGACGGTCACCAATGATTAGCTGACGCTGTCCACGACCGATAGGAATCATCGCGTCGATAGCCTTGATACCTGTTTGTAGAGGCTCGTGAACTGACTTACGGGCCATAACACCAGGAGCTTGAAGCTCTAGAGCACGACGAGCAGAAGACTTGATCTCTCCCTTGCCATCGATTGGCTCACCTACTGGGTTTACAACGCGACCTAGGAAGTCATCGCCTACTGGAACAGAAAGAATCTCGCCTGTGCGCTCTACCTTCATACCCTCAACGATGTGAGTGAATTCACCAAGGATGATCACACCGATCTCACGCTCGTCTAGGTTCTGAGCTAGACCCAAAGTGCCGTCTTCGAACTTTAGAAGTTCGTTAGCCATGACACTTGGCAAGCCTTCAACGTGAGCAATACCGTCACCGGCATCGATTACGTGACCAATCTCGGTACGGCTAGCCTGAGCTGGCTCGTAAGACTTAGCAAAGTCCTTCAGCGCGTCGCGAATCTCATTCGGACTGATGCTTAGATCTGCCATCTTGTTCCTCTACTTCTGAAGCGTTAGCTTCGGTTGATGCTGCTGGAGGCCTTTACCAACTGCAGCTTTAGGTTTTGCAGACGGGTGCTTACGCTTCCGTCGATTATTTCACCAGCAATTTGAACAACCATTCCACCGATAATCGAAGGATCGATTTCGATGTTCAGGCTAATTTGCTGACCATAAGTGCCAGCCAGTGTTGTACGTAAACGTTCAATCTGGCTTTGTTCTAGTTCTTTGGAAACTGTGACTGTTGCAACTAGTGAGTCACCGTATGCAGCAATCTGCTTAGCAAACTGGTCAATCACAATTGCAACTCGACGACCACGGGCTGAACCAACAGCCTGGTTGATTAGAGCAAGAGTTACAGCATTAGCTTTTGAACCAATAAGTGCCTGAACCAAAGCAAGCTTTGTTTCATTAGGTGCACTCTTGTTGCTCAAAGCAAACTGAAGATCTCTGTCGCTTGCAACTACCTGCTGGAAGCTAAACAGTTCGCTCTGAACATCGTCCAAAACGTTAGTCTTCGAAGCTGTAGCAGCTGCTGCGTGAACACCAAGTTGTTCAAGAACAATAACTAGGTCCATGCTTCTTGAGAATCTAAGAGCACAAACTTTCTTCAAAAACTCGATTGCGTTTGCACTGACCTTTGTGTTGAATACGCGCTCGATGAGCGCGTTCTTAGCATCGCTTTCAGTGGAAGTATCTGAAAGGATGCCTCGCAACTGGGTGCTACCCGAGATTGCATCGGCAACTACAAATAGGTCAATCGCAAATGCCAAGTCTGACCCAAGGTATGCAGATGCATCTGCTTTAGCTTGAGCTAGTGCTTGACGAGTTGAGGAGGCCATTAGTTCTTCTTGCTGTCTTTCTCTAGATCTGCCAGGAAGCCTGAGACGATGCTCGAAGCGTTCTTGTCTTCTTTAAGGTTCTGAGCTACTACAGATGAAGCTAGGTCTAGAGCTAATGCTCCAACTTCAGCACGCAATGAAATGATTGCGGACTGACGTTCTGCCTCGATCTGCTTCTTTGCTGTTTCTGTCATACGAGCTGCTTCTAATGAAGCCTGCTCCTTCAGTTCAGCAAGGATTGCTGCACCTTCGGCTCTAGCAGACTCACGAATCTGAGCAGCTTCGGCACGAGCCTCAGCCTGTTCAGCTTCGATGTTTGCTGTCTTTGCCGCTGCTTCAGCCTGAGCCTTCTCTGCTTGAGCTAGACGACCTTCGATCGCCTCAGTTCTTGCATCGATGTTCTTTTTGAAGTTAGGCAGTACCTTGAGCCAGAAGAAGACCAACAGAATCGCGAAAACAACTGCAGACCAAACAATGTCAGCTACCGCAGGTATGAGTGGGTTAGCTGACACCGTCGGCATCAATAGTTCGTGAATTCCAATAGTCATTTATGAAACCTTAGACTGCGAAGATGAATGGGGTTGCAAGACCGATAAGAGCTAGTGCTTCGGTAAACGCGATACCTAGCCACATTGTTACCTGAAGTCTTGCTGCAAGTTCTGGTTGACGAGCAATTGACTCAATAGTCTTTGAAACTACTAGTCCTACACCGATACCAGGACCAATCGCTGCTAGACCGTAGCCTAGAACTCCGAGGTTACCTACAACCTGTGATGTCTGAACTGCGACGTCTGCTGCTACTTGAATAATCTGCACTTTGTTTTCCTTCCATGGTTTGAACTAACGGTTTGTTAGCCCAGTTTGTTCCTAGTGTTCATCTGCTAACGACAGCTGAATGTAAACAGTTGTCAACAGGGTGAATACGTATGCCTGCAGGAATGCCACCAAGATCTCAAAGAGAGTGAAGACAAACCCGAAGGTAAATGTTCCTACTCCGAAGATCTTGAAGAATCCGTCAGAGTATAAGAAAAAGTAATGTGTTGCGGTGAAACAGAGAACCAAAAGCAGGTGTCCTGCGATCATGTTCATCATCAAACGAAGAGCCAAAGTGACTGGTCGAAGGATGAAAGTTGAGAGGAACTCAATAGGAGTTACCAGTGCGTAGAAAGCTTTTGGAACACCAGCTGGGAATAGTGAGTTCTTGAAGAACTTCATACCGTGACGCTTTACACCTGCATAGATGAAAGTCACATAGGCAACTCCAGCCAAAAGCATAGGCAGACCAATTACAGATGTTCCAGCAATGTTTAGACCAGGAATGATACCTGTGATGTTCATACCCAGAACAATGAAGAAGATTGTGGTTAGCAGAGGTAGGAATCTATCGCCGTCTTTTTCACCCAGCTGTTCGTGAGCGATTGACTTACGGACGAAGTTAAGTGAAATCTCACCCATCATCTGGAATCTGCCTGGAACAAACTGGCCAGTTGCGGTGCTCTTACGGAATTTACCTGCCCAAAGAGTGAAAACAACAATAAGTAGTGTCATGACCAATAGACGAATCAACATGATTCGGTTGATCTCGAATGGGGTTCCCGCAAATGCAATTACTGCAGGGTAAAACTCTTGAATGGTTGGCGCCTGAAAGTCGCCTTCACCCGCGGTGTAAGGTCTAAATCCTGCGCTAAGCAGTGACAACTTTTCAGTGAACAGCTTTGACTCCTGTTTCGGGGCAGGCCATGCCTAACCTTGCGGCGATTTACAGTGGGTACCGCTTCGTCTGGAGCAAGCGATACTCAAATCGTATCAGCATCTGCAGACCCAAAATCCCGTTATTGAGCCAAATTTTGAGCAATTTAAGGGATTAGACCGAAGGAGCAATTCGGGCTTTGGTAACCACTATTGTGTCCAAAACCAGCCCACCGATAACAGCCGCAACCACTACGAAAAAGACCACGGGTCTTGCACTCAGAGTCAGCCATTCTGCCCTGTCTAGGAACCTGAAGAGCACTAAGAAGAGGAGAACTTTGACTAGCCAGCCACCTAGAACCACTCCTAGGAAACCACCCAGGTTCAACTTAGATCCAAATAGCAAGCTCAGAGCTGTTAGGGCTGTGAAGGCAAAGGCTGCCGCCCCTCCAGCTAATGCGGCTAGAAGCCCTGAAGTGCCAGCTATTAGAAAGCCAATGACCGAACCAAGCACGGTTATGCCTACTACTAGTAGTGCCCCCAGTTTTAGAACTCTGGTCATTACAGACTTTAGATCATCAAACATTGGCTAACTTCTTTCTTGATTGGAATCTAATGATTGCAGGCCACAGCGTATACAAAAGTGAAAGAGATATTGAACTCACTGCAAATATTGCTACCCAGACAAAGTCGGTTAGGAACAGCAGTAGACAGCTAACTGAAACCGATGCACTCCAGAAGTAGAACACCAAGACAGAACCAACGTGGCCATGGCCGAAGTCCTGAAGTTTGTGATGAAGGTGAAGGCGGTCTGCAGCAAAAGGAGACTTGCCAGCAGCCAGTCTTCTTACTACTGCCAAGGCAAAGTCAAGTAATGGCAAAAGCAGAATTGAGATAGGAAGAATCAATGGCAGAACAGCTGGAACTAGATCATCTCGCTTCAAAGAAGCAGGGTCAATCTGACCTGTCACTGTCAAAGCTGATGCGGTCATAAGAAGACCTAGAAGTAGTGCTCCGCCATCACCCATAAAAATCTTTGCTGTGTGCCAGTTATGTGGCAAGAAACCAACACACATACCAATCACAATGGCTGAGATGACTGTTGCCAAGTTGAAATAGTTGGTTGGTGAAATCTGTTGAGCCAAAAGATATGAATAGATAAAGAAGACAACAGTTCCAATTAGGACTACCCCGGCAACCAAGCCATCTAGACCATCAATGAAGTTAACCGCATTCATAACTAAGACAGCGAGGAACACAGTAACTACGAAAGAAACACCAAACGAACCAACAGTGATTCCAAAGATTGGCAGTGAAACAATCTGCACGCCATTCCAAGCCAAAACTCCAGCTGCTAGGAACTGCCCCGCTAACTTGATTGTCCAGTCAAGATCAAATAGGTCATCTAGGAAACCAATAGCCATAACAACCAGTGCTGCTAAGGAAATAGCAATGATTGGCCCAGGGTCAGCAAAGACCACCTCAAACCAGCCAATAGGTGCCGCGATTGATACTGAAACCACAAAGCCTATAAACATCGCCAATCCACCGATACGAGGGGTTGGCTTTAGGTGCATATCTCTTGACCTAATTGCTTTTGGATAAATGTTGTATTTATCAGCAAGCTTTCTAACTACAAAAGTTGCTAGGTAGGTGACCACACCGGCTATTGCCATAAGAAGGAGATACGCGCGCACTAGCCCGCACTTACTTCAAGTAAATCTCCAACGACAGATCGAATCTTTGCTTCCGCTAATGCTCCACGTCTAACAATCTTGATGAGACCTGTTGTGCTCACGTTACCCTCAGAGTCGTAAGTATCAACTAACTGGGTTAGATCAAGAATTGTTGATGCCTCACCCTTTGGACTAGGCCCACCATCTAGGAAAACGTGAACAAAGCTTTCAAGATAGCCATGTGCCTGAGCACATGTAGTTGCAGCCGGCTGACCAGTCAAGTTAGCACTTGAAACTGCAAGTGGTCCTGTTTCTTCAATAAGAGCTAAAGCAATCTTGTGATCAGGAACTCTAAGAGCAACTGTTCCCTTGGTCTCCCCTAGATCCCATGAGAGAGATGGCTGAGCTTTAAGAATTAGAGTCAATGCTCCAGGCCAGAAAGTTTCAGCAAGTTTGATTGCAGCATCAGGAAGAGTCTCTACTAATGCTCGTGCCATATTCAGATTGGCAATAAGAACGGGAGGAGGTGATTGTCTTCCTCTGCCTTTTGCATCAAGAAGAGCTTGGACTGCTTCAGGAGAGAATGCGTTAGCTGCAATTCCATAAACAGTGTCAGTTGGAATAACCGCTAACTCGTTTCTACCGAGAGAAACCTTAGCTAGACGCATGCCAGTTAGTAATTCGGTATCGACTGAGCAGTCAAACACCTTCTTCATAACAACCACCCGCCTACCTAATCGCTGAAGTCGCTCTGTCGCGACCTGATAAATCCTTATGGGTTCTGCATTGACGCCAACCCAAACTCAATATTAGTTCTCTAATGGCATCACCCTGCATGTCAGCGTGCTCAATGACTAATGATCCGCCTTCTCTCAGCAATCTCTTAGCCGAAGCCTCAACCTTACGGACTAGATCAAGCCCGTCTTCTCCCCCATAAAGAGCTAGGGCTGGGTCATGAAGATGCACTTCAGGATAGATAGGAATCATGGCATCAGGAATGTAAGGAGGGTTAGAAACCAGAACATCCACCTGACCATTCAGTTTGGGGAATGCATCGGCTAGATCGCCTTGGACCAAGGTCGCCTCAGGGGAATACTTTTCAAAGTTTGCTCTGGTGTATTTGAGAGCATCCTCGCTTAGCTCAACTGCATAGAGCTTGGCATGAGGAACCTCAAGGGCAATAGATAAAGCAATAGCCCCAGAACCAGTTGCTAAATCAACTGCTATTGGATTTTCCTTAGGGACTGCTCTAAGTGCATCAATTGCGATCTGGGTAACAACTTCCGTTTCAAATCTAGGAACAAAAACTCCTGGACCAACCTTTAGTTCAAGTTGTCTGAAGTGAGCAACACCAGTTAGGTGTTGAAGAGGAAAACGTTCTGCTCTTCTAGCAACAAATTCTTCGAACTTGAGTTCGTCATCTGGATTTAGTTCTTCTCCAGTAATTGCCTTAACTTCAAGTTCACCTCTTGATAAACCAAGAACAAAACCTAAGAGTATTTCTGCGTCGGCTTGAAAGGATTCGATGCCGGCTTTTTCAAACTTTGCAGATGCCGCTTCAAGAGCGGCAGAGAGCTTCATTACTCGCTCTCACCAAGAGCAGCCAGTCTTGCTTCTTCATCAGCTTGAATAGCTGACTGAATTACAGGCTCTAGTGCTCCATCCATAACTTGATCAAGGTTGTATGACTTATAGCCTGTGCGGTGATCAGCGATACGGTTCTCTGGGAAGTTATAGGTTCTGATTCTCTCGCTACGGTCAACGCTCTTGACCTGTGACTTACGAGCAGCACTTAGTTCTGCCTCGAGTGCTTCCTGCTGAGCTGCAAGTAGACGAGCTCTAAGAACACGCATAGCTGCTTCACGGTTTTGTAGCTGAGACTTCTCGTTCTGCATAGACACAACAATTCCTGTTGGAATGTGGGTTAGTCGAACAGCAGAGTCTGTTGTGTTAACCGACTGACCACCAGGACCAGAGGATCTGAACACATCAACGCGAATTTCATTTGCAGCAATTTCAAGTTCTTCTGGAGCATCTACTTCAGGGAATACAAGAACACCAGCAGCTGAGGTGTGGATTCTTCCCTGAGTTTCAGTTACTGGAACACGCTGAACTCTGTGAACACCACCTTCGTACTTCAGGTGAGCCCATACTCCTTCAGCAGGATCTGATGACTTGCCTTTGATAGCAATCTGAACATCTTTGTATCCACCAAGATCTGATTCGTTCTTGTCTAGGATTTCTGTCTTCCAGCCCTTGCTGTTTGCATACTGGATATACATTCTGAAAAGGTCAGCTGCAAATAGTGCAGACTCAGCTCCACCTTCACCAGCCTTGATTTCCATAATGACATCGCGACCATCATCAGGGTCTCTAGGAATAAGTAGACGACGAAGCTTCTCGGAACCTTCATGAAGGGACTCTTCCAAAGCCGGGATTTCAGCTGCGAAGCTCTCATCTTCCTTAGCCATGTCTTTAGCGGCATCTAGATCTGACTGCAATGCATTAACGGCATGGTAGGCCGAAACGATTGCGTTTAGCTCGGCATACCTGCGGTTAAGTTTCTTTGCAAGAACTGGATTGGCGTGGACTGAGGCCTCAGAAAGTTGGCTTTGCAACTCTGCATGTTCAGCCAGTAAAGCCTGGACTGAAGATAGCATTATTCGCTTTCAGATCCGCTTGCTACAGGCATAGACTTCTGAACCATCATTAGGAACTCAACGTTGCTCTTAGTTTCCTTTAGACGGTTTAGAACAAGCTCAAGTGCTTGCTGCTGCTCAAGACCAGCAAGAGCACGACGAAGCTTCCAAACAATCTTGGTCTCATCAGGGCTCATCAACATTTCTTCACGACGAGTACCAGATGCGTTCACATCAACTGCAGGGAAGATTCTCTTGTCTGCAAGTGAGCGTGAAAGTCGAAGTTCCATGTTTCCAGTTCCCTTGAACTCTTCGAAGATAACTTCATCCATCTTCGAACCAGTCTCAACAAGAGCTGTTGCAAGGATCGTTAGTGATCCACCATCTTCAATGTTTCTAGCAGCACCAAAGAAACGCTTTGGTGGATATAGAGCTGATGAATCAACACCACCGGAAAGAATACGACCAGATGCTGGAGCTGAAAGGTTGTAAGCACGACCTAGACGAGTAATTGAGTCAAGCAACACAACAACGTCGTGACCCATCTCAACTAGGCGCTTGGCTCTTTCAATTGCAAGCTCTGCGACAGTTGTGTGATCTTCTGCTGGACGGTCAAAAGTAGAAGCAATAACTTCACCCTTAACAGTTCTCTGCATGTCTGTAACTTCTTCAGGACGCTCATCAACTAGAACAACCATTAGGTGAACCTCTGGGTTGTTTACAGCAATTGAGTTAGCAATAGCCTGCAGAACCAAAGTCTTACCAGCCTTAGGTGGTGAAACAATAAGTCCACGCTGACCCTTACCAATAGGAGCTACAAGGTCAATGATTCTTGTTGATAGCTTGTTTGGCTCAGTCTCTAGACGCAGACGAGTCTGTGGGTATAGAGGAGTCAGCTTTCCAAATTCAACACGGTTAGCAGCTTCTTCAGGAGTCTGACCATTAACAGTGTCAACACGAACAATCGCATTGAACTTAGTTCTTGAAGGTGAATCGCCTTCACGTGGCTGACGGATTGCACCAACAACAGCGTCACCCTTACGAAGTGAATACTTCTTTACCTGACCAAGGGATACATAAACATCGTTTGGACCAGCTAGGTAACCGGTAGTACGAACGAATGCGTAGTTATCCAGGATGTCCAAGATACCCGCTACAGGTACTAATACATCGTCTGGAGAGATCTCGGTATCAACTTCATCGCGCTCGTTGTTTCGACGTGGCCCACGGTCACGGAATCTATCGTTTCCACCATTTCGGTTGCGGTTGCGATTACGGTTGCGGTTTTGTCCCTGACGATCGTTTCTTTCAGAACGCTCTGGACGCTCACCATCGAATTCACCGCGGGCTGGACGCTCGCTAGATGATTCTTGTGAACCTTCAGCCTTTGGAGCTGATTCGCTAGGAGCAGCTGAACGGTTACGAGTTCTAGTGTTTGAACGCTCTGCAGGTGCATCAGTTGACGCTGCTGGAGCAGCTGCAGGTGCAGCATCTTCACTCTTACGAGAACGGGCTGGCTTCTTAGCTTCAACCGGTGCGTCTGTTGCAGGAACTGCAGTTACGCGACGTGATCTCTTAGGAGAATTTTCTTTTTGGACTTCATCCATGTTTGTTTGACTCTTTCTTAGTTAGCAATCGGTTTCTGATTTGGAGGTGGATTGCTTGGTGCACGACCCTTGTCATGCTGGAACCGTAAGTATTTACGGGATTTGGATTTGGATAGCTATTGATTAGCCCCAAGATTTGTGTACGTTGCAACAGTAGCACCTTTGAAGTCAACCGCCAACATTAAAGGGCTCCAAGTTGGGAACTTCTCAGCTGCCAGGCTAGCTGCAGCCAGTCTTTGAGCGGGATCTGAGGCCAAAACCAGCACTGATGGGCCAGCCCCTGAAACAACAGCAGCATGCCCTGCATCTCTCAAAGCTGTGATTAGAGCATCAGTTTCAGGCATTGCTTTGGCTCTGTAAGCCTGGTGCAATCTGTCCTCAGTGGCTGCTAGAAGTAGCTCAGGGCTCTGGGTTAGAGCAGCAATAAGTAGAGCTGAACGAGAAACATTGAATACAGCATCATCGTGAGGAACTGAATCTGGCTGCAGAGATCTAGCCAATTCTGTGGACATCTTGTTCTTTGGAACAAGAACTAGAGGAGAAACACCTCTGTGGACAAATAGCTTCTTGTGCTTAGGTCCGGTCTCATCCTGCCAAGCAATAGTTAGTCCACCGAATAGTGCTGGAGCAACATTGTCTGGGTGTCCCTCAAGCTTGGTTGCTATTTCCAAAAGCTGAGTTGGAGTTATATCAACAATTCCTTCAAGCAAACCTTTGGCAGCCATAATTCCAGCTACTACTGCAGCTCCTGAAGATCCCATTCCTCTACCGTGAGGAATAAAGTTATGAGCTCGAAGTCTTAGTCCTGGAAGTGGTTGTCTCATGTATTGGAATGTGTAAGCAATAGCTTTTACAACAAGATTCTCATCTCCTGTTGCGACTTCACCTTGGCCTTCACCAATCACTTCAACTTGAGCATCAAGAGCATCGACTGCCTGAACTTCAAGTTCATCGTAAAAAGATAAAGCCATACCCAAAGTGTCGAAACCAGGACCTAGGTTTGCTGTTGTTGCTGGAACCTTGACAACAACTTTTCTGCCCAGCATGGCGTTAGCTTGATCTAAACGCATTAGTTTTTATCCAATCCAAGAAGTTCTGCAACTTCACTGGTTTCTTTAGAACAAGAAACTGGAGAAATCTCTTCACCATTTGCATCTTTCAACGCCCAACCAACATCTTTCAAACCATGGCCTGTAACGGTGACAACAATCTTTGCTCCACTTGGAACTTTGCCCAGTTTTGAGTTCTTGAATAGACCAGCGGCACCGGTAGCTGATGAAGGTTCTACGAATACGCCAACTTCATTAGACAGGAATCTGTGCATCCATAGAATCTCTTCATCGCTAACAGCACCAAACTCTCCCCTGCTGCAATCTTGAGCACTGAGGGCTAGATCCCAGGAAGCTGGATTACCAATTCTGATAGCGGTAGCAATAGTTTCTGGGTTAGCAATAGGGTGTCCAGCTACAAAAGGAGCTGAGCCTTCTGCTTGGAATCCCCACATCACAGGGACACCCTTGATAGTTCCCTCATTGAATTCTTCTAGATAACCCTTGAAGTAGGCGCTGTAGTTTCCAGCGTTACCAACAGGCAAGACATGGAAGTCAGGGGCGAAACCTAGGGTCTCTACTACTTCAAAGCTTGCTGTCTTTTGACCTTCAATACGATCTGGGTTCACAGAGTTGACCAAGTGCACCGCATAGTTTTCGCTGAGTTCTCTGGCAAGCACTAGACAGTCATCGAAGTTACCTCTGACCTGAAGTATCTCTGCCTTATGAGCAACAGCTTGAGCGAGCTTACCCATAGTGATCTTGCCTTCTGGGATAAGAACTACAGATTTGATGCCCGCAGCAGCAGCGTAAGCTGCAGCGCTAGCGGAAGTATTTCCTGTAGAAGCACAAATAACAGCCTTAGCTCCATGGTGAACAGCTTTAGTAACAGCCATTGTCATTCCACGGTCTTTGAATGAACCAGTTGGGTTCATTCCTTCAACCTTTAGCCAAACTTCAGAAGCTCCAACAAGTTTTGCTAGAGCAGGAGCAGCTACTAGTGGTGTTCCTCCCTCACCCAAGGTGATTACCCTCGTGCCAGGCTCAATATCTAGTCGATCAAAATACTCGTTGATTACTCCACGCCATTGATGGGCCATGTTTATACTCCTTCAACTCTGATAACAGAGGTGATTTGTTCAACGGCAGCACTGGCGT
>Ga0079301_1000164_pt1 | contig 31722 bp, 31 predicted proteins | sample Wag4_2014_7_11_3_FD_74797 | JGI IMG/M metagenome (GOLD analysis project Ga0079301, IMG submission 74797) | Fresh water mixed with fracking chemicals microbial communities from Ohio, USA - Utica-2 Time Series FC 2014_7_11 | ecosystem: Engineered > Industrial production > Chemical products > Input... | reverse complement strand
ATAAGGAAAAACGTTAGATTGCCTACTTTATAGGCAATTTTATTTTTCTTTATAAATCAAATAGTTAAATTTAACCATTTCGCAAGTTTTCTCCCTATTACAGACGGTTATCCACAGACAAAGTGCCTGTGGATGACTTGACAAGAACAAAGTTTTTAATCTCGCAAAAACAAAGCTTAAGTTGACCCAACAAACAATTTACGTTAAACACTGCTTTTTTCAAACAAGTGTTTGGTTATGAAAATATCCGCTCGTCTATTGCGCCATATCATGAATCTGTGGCCACCCTTTTTAGGTGCAGGTATCCGTGTTACGCATCTCGCTAACGATTTCAAAACAGCCGAGGTGGTGTTACGCCTTGGCTTTACCAATCGTAACTATGTTGGTGTGCATTTTGGCGGTAGCTTATATGCGATGACCGACCCGTTTTATATGCTTTTGCTGATGCACAATTTAGGTCGAGACTATATCGTTTGGGATCAAGCAGGCAGCATAGAATATCTAAAACCCGGCACAGGCAGAGTCACCGCTTATTTTTCGTTAGATGATGATTGTTTGAATGACATTCGACAGGCAACAGCGGATGGAGAAAAACATTTGCCAGAGCTGACTGTTGAAGTCAAAAACGAGGGGGGTGAAACGGTCGCACGGGTGAAAAAGACATTATATGTGCGGAAGAAAAAAAGACAGGCATGAAAAAAACCGCTCTTTCGAGCGGTTTTTCTTGGAAACTTGGCGTCCCCACGGGGATTCGAACCCCGGTTATCGCCGTGAAAGGGCGGTGTCCTAGGCCTCTAGACGATGGGGACAGCTGGCGCATCCGGAGCGATTCGAACGCCCGACCCTCTGGTTCGTAGCCAGATACTCTATCCAACTGAGCTACGGATGCGCTGTCAATACAACAGTACTCTGGCGGAGAAAGAGGGATTCGAACCCTCGATACAGGTTTAAGCCCGTATGCTTCCTTAGCAGGGAAGTGCCTTCGACCACTCGGCCATTTCTCCGTTTCGAGAGAGGCGAACTATACGCACATTCGCCTCTCACGTCAACCACTCAAGCACAGAATTTTCGAATTAATTTTGTGCCTGATCTAAACCGAAAGCTTTATGCAGCACACGCACTGCCAGCTCAAGGTATTTTTCATCAATCAAAACAGAGACTTTGATTTCAGAAGTCGAGATCATTTGAATATTGATCCCTTCTTCAGCCAACGTGCGGAACATGGTAGAAGCCACGCCAGTATGCGAACGCATACCCACGCCAACGATAGAGATCTTTGCCACTTTATCATCAGCATCGATCTTGCCAGCGCCGATATGAGTCTGAACTTCTTGCAAGATACCCTGTGCACGCTGATATTCACCACGTGGTACAGTGAACGAGAAGTCGGTGGTGCCGTTATCGCCGACATTTTGGATAATCATGTCAACTTCGATGTTGGCATCGGCAACAGGGCCTAAAATTTGATAGGCGATCCCTGGCTTATCAGGCACGCCTTTGACGTTAATCCGCGCTTCATTGCGATCAAAAGCAATCCCTGATACTACCGCTTGTTCCATCTTATCGTCTTCCTCAAACGTAATCAGCGTGCCATCGCCTTCTTCTTCAAAGCTGGATAACACACGCAATTTGACTTTGTACTTACCGGCAAACTCAACCGAGCGAATCTGCAATACTTTTGAACCAAGGCTAGCCATTTCCAGCATTTCTTCAAAAGTAATACGGTCGAGTTTACGTGCCTCAGGCACCACACGAGGATCGGTGGTATAAACGCCATCGACATCGGTATAGATTTGGCACTCATCTGCCTTCAACGCAGCGGCAATCGCTACGGCTGAGGTATCTGAACCACCACGGCCCAAAGTCGTAATCGAACCACCTTCGTCAATACCTTGGAAGCCCGCCACCACAACCACACGGCCAGCATCCAGATCTGCACGCATTTTGACATCGTCAATCGATTGAATGCGGGCTTTGGTAAAGCTGCTGTCGGTGATCATAGGCATTTGCCAACCGGTATAACTGACAGCCGGCACACCAATATCTTTGAGTGCCATCGACAGCAAACCAATGGTAACTTGCTCACCAGTGGAGGCAATCACATCCAATTCACGAGGATCGGGATGAGCTTGAATTTCACGGGCCAAAGCAATCAGACGGTTGGTTTCACCACTCATAGCCGAAACAACGACTACAACTTGATGTCCCTGCGCCTTCCACTTCGCCACGCGACGGGCGACATTCTTAATCCGCTCCGGAGTCCCAACCGAAGTGCCGCCGTATTTTTGCACGATGAGAGCCATATTGCGCGTCTCTATTCCTGAGTAAAGAAGGGTTAAAATTTGGAGCTGGCATTCTAGCTGCTAAGCCGCAGAAATGATAGCGGCTTGACCATCAGCAAAAAATTGCGTACACCACAGCCTTTGTTTTTTCCAGTCATAGGAACATTTTCATGATTCGCAAGAATCCTAGCGGCCATCTCCCCCAGATTGATGCAACAGCCTTTGTCGATCCCACCGCCATTATCTGTGGCAAAGTGATTATTTGTGAGAATGTCTTTGTGGGCCCGTATGCCGTTATCCGAGCAGATGAAATTAACGCTGACGGCGATATGGAGCCCATTATTATCGGGGCAAATTCGAATATCCAAGATGGCGTGGTGATTCATTCAAAAAGTGGCGCTGCCGTGACCATTGGGCAACATACCTCGATTGCCCACCGTTCTATTGTGCACGGCCCATGCCAAGTCGGTGATCGGGTATTTATTGGTTTTAACAGTGTGCTGTTTAATTGTGTGGTCGAGGAAGGCTGCGTCGTTCGCCATAATGCGGTGGTCGATGGTTGTACCCTACCAGCAGGGTTTTATGTACCGTCAACAACCCGTATCGGCCCCAAGACCGATTTGGATACGATTCCGCGCGTCAGTGTTGAAGCGTCTGAGTTTTCTGAAGATGTGGCACGCACCAATGTTGATTTGGTGAAAGGCTATAAGAAACTGGCGAACGAGTTCTAAACTATTCAGACTTTGCCTCTGAATTGAGAAGACAAAAAAATACCCCGCGTTGTGCGGGGTATTTTTTGCCGTTGTCCAAATTAACGCTTGGAGAACTGTTTGCGGCGACGTGCTTTGTGCAGACCGACTTTTTTACGTTCGACTTCACGAGCATCGCGAGTGACCAAGCCTGCTTCAGACAGAGTGGGTTTCAGTTCTGCCGAGAAGTCGATCAAGGCACGGGTGATGCCATGACGCACAGCGCCTGCCTGACCTGTTTCGCCACCACCAGTCACATTGACCATGATGTCGAACGTTTCGAGATGATCAACCAAAGCCAAAGGCTGACGAATCACCATGCGGCCGGTTTCACGGGCGAAGTATTCATCAACCGGTTTGCCGTTGACGACGATGTTACCAGTGCCTTTCATCATGAAAACGCGAGCAACCGCGCTCTTACGACGACCGGTACCGTAGTAGTATTTACCGTTCATTCTTTATGCCTCGGAGAATCAGAAATCCAGCACTTTGGGCTGTTGCGCGCTGTGTGGATGCTCACCGCCTGCATAGACTTTGAGCTTTTTAATCATGGCATAACCCAGCGGGCCTTTTGGCAGCATGCCTTTAACGGCTTTTTCCAGCACGCGTTCAGGGAACTGGTTTTGCAGTTCGGTGAAGTTGCGCTCGCGGATACCGCCAGGGTAACCGGTGTGGCGATAGTATTTCTTATCTAACGCTTTGTTACCGGTGACGCGCAGTTTGTCGGCGTTTACAACGATGATGAAATCACCAGTGTCAACGTGTGGGGTGTACTCCGGCTTATGCTTGCCGCGCAAACGACGAGCGACTTCAGCAGCGAGACGACCGAGAACTTTATCGGTTGCATCAACTACGAACCACTCATGCTTGACTTCGTGCGGCTTGGCAGAAAAGGTTTTCATGGAACTCTTCCACTCGAAATCTTGAAAGCCGTCGATTCTATTACAGCGCCCTAAAGGGTGTCAAACCGCGATCAGGCAGCAAGCTGCTGATTTCTTCGGGTTTTTCTCAAGATCAGGGATAAAAAAAAATGTTGTGAATTCTGGGGCCATCTAAAAGCGACAATGCAAGCGCTGTATTTTTCGCAATGCAACAAATTATTGCTATTCCTTGCACAATTGTTACCAGTCAAATAAAAACTTGAACCCAAAGTGCATTTAACCAAAATTACACAAAAAAATAGCAAAAAAAAGCGCAGTCAAAGCATGACTGCGCTGAATTCCACCTTTTTAAAGGAGGATGGAGGAGACAACACCACAACGCACACCTTGCGTGAAACGTCCTGATGCGGTTTGATTATGGAAACTCTGCGCCGTTTTTGCAAGCACTTTTTGTGCACTGCACTATAAAAATTTATTTTGTGGGGAATAAGGGTAAAGGTTTATGCCAATTTTTTGGCAGGAGAAAACCAAAACCACCACAAAGCAAAAACTTGTAAAACCGATAAAGAAAGAAACGTCCAACGATAAGCCACCGCCTCACCATCACCAAAACTCTGCCACGTATCAATCAAAGCCCCGAGTCCCCACTGCAAGCAAAATGCCCCTAAGAAGGCAAACACATTGATCGCGGTGTTGGCACGTCCAGACACCGTCACAGGAAAACCGGCAGCCACCAGTGAATATTGGATATTGGATAGACTGAAACAGGCGCCTAACACCACCCACCCCAAATCAGCCAATGGCCCACTGACCCAAGTGATTGCCAACATTGCCACCACGGCACACACCATCGCCCACCGGTATAAGTCCATCAAACGGATACCGCGTTGTGCCAGACGGCTAGCAAAAAATCCCATAAACAGAAAACCAGCCAACATCGCCAAACCAATCATGGTCAAGCGTTGTGCGGCTTCGGCAGCAGCCATTCCCTCTTGCACCATCATCCAGCGTGTGGCCCAAACACCTTGCACTGCCATAAAACCACCGGTGATAGCAAAAGCCATCGGTGCAAAACGCCAAAAATGGGCACTGGCTAAAATCGCTTGTAAGCCTCGCCATTGTTCAAGCAAGCCACCGCCCTGCACGCCAGTGGGCTTTTCTGGCACAAATAGCAATAGTGCAAGGCTGGAACACACGGTAATCACCGCTAGCGCGTAAAACACTTCGCGCCATGTCCATGTGGTTAACAACCACTCCAGCGGCTGTGCCGCCGCCAATGCACCTAGACCACCAGCGGCCATAATCCAACCGGTGAGCGAGGCTTGTTGTTGTGGCGGAAACCACAACACAAAACACTTAAACGACGCCATCAAACACGCCGACACCCCCAAACCAATCAATGCCCGCCCAATGGCGAGTTCAGTTAAACTGCTTGCTGCAGCAAAAATGACTGCGCCCAATGCAGCAATCAGCAATAACCCTGCCTCGACCCGACGGGGACCAAAGCGATCCAATGCCAAGCCCAACGGCAGTTGTGCAGCACCGAAGGCTAAAAAGTAGGTACTGGTTAACAGACCTAAATCGGCATCGGCTAAACCCAGCTCATGAGAAAGCAAAGGCCCAGCCACACCATTGACGGTGCGGTAGAGGTAAGACAGAAAATAGCCAAAGGCAAAGGGAAGAAATAAACGCCATGGAGAAATCGCTGGCATAGACATGAACCTTTCAACGCATATTGATGCAGAAAAACCGCAATTATGACCAAAGTATTGCAGAGATGAAATTTAGCAATTTATCTGTAAATCATGGCAATTATCAACAATAAAATTTTGAAAAAACCCATTACAATCACAACAAAAAACCAATAAAAACAAAATTAAAAGCAGAAAAAACCAACGAAAAAAGATTTTTTTTTGCAATGCTGCAATAAGATTACGCCGTTGGCGCCAACAATGCGCTTTTACCCCTCAACCTTACTGAAGACGCTTACTTATGAACACTGTGTCTCGTCGCCTCGTTTTGAATACCTTAGCAGCGGGTGTGTTGGCTGCTATGACATCTTTTGCCCAAGCCCAAGACATGAAACTGGTGTCAGTCACCGCGATTGTCGATCATCCGGCCCTCGACTCCGCCCGTAAAGGGATCGAAGACGAACTGAAAGCGCTGGGTTTTGAAGCGGGTAAAACCATGAAGTATCAATACCAAAGCGCACAGGGCAACCCTGCCACCGCTGGTCAAATTGCCAAGAAATTTGTGGGTGATAAGTCTGATGTGATTGTTGCGATTGCCACCCCGAGCGCCCAAGCAGCGGCAGCCTCAACCAAAACCATTCCTGTCGTGTTTACCGCAGTCACAGATCCTGTTGCGGCTAAATTGGCAAAAGATTGGAAACCCTCTGGCACCAATATCACTGGGGTGTCCGACAAATTGACGCTGGCTTCGCAAGTTGATTTGATCTTGAAGGTAAAACCCAACGCCAAAAATGTCGGGATGGTGTATAGCCCCGGTGAAGTGAATTCGGTCAGCGTGGCAAAAGAACTGAAGGCCGAATTACAAAAACGTGGCTTGCAACTGGTTGAAGCGGCTGCCCCACGTACTGTCGATGTGGCACCAGCAGCAAAAAGCCTGATTGGTAAGGTCGATGTGATCTACACCTCGACAGATAACAACGTCGTGTCCACCTACGAATCGTTAGTGCGTGTCGCTTCCGATGCCAAAATTCCATTGGTTGCGGCGGATACCGATTCGGTTAAACGTGGCGCCAGCGCAGCCTTGGGGATGAACTACTACGATATGGGTCGCCAAACCGGTCGTATTGTGGCCCGTATTCTGAAAGGCGAAGCCCCGGGTAGTATTGCGCCACAACTCGGTGATAAAGTCTCGTTAACGGTTAATCCAGAAGCAGCGAAAAAGCAGGGCAACCCTCTGCCAGACGCGTTGCTGAAGGAAGCCAAAGAAGTGATTAAATAACTTCTTTCTCGTGGGCAGTGTAAGCCGCTGCCCTGTTCGACGTCACCGCGCCCAATCCGGCGCGGTATTTGTTTTTTTAAGAGGTGTTCATGTCATTCATTTCCCTCATGGGCGCTTTGGAAATCGGGCTCATCTTTGCGCTTGTCGCCTTGGGTGTGTTGATTTCCTTTCGTATCCTGAATTTTCCTGATCTGACCGCTGATGGCAGCTTCCCCCTCGGAGGCGCGGTGGCGGCAACCCTTATCAGCGGCGGTCATGATCCTTGGCTGTCTTGCGCGATTGCGGCAGTTGCCGGTGCGATGTCTGGCTGGGTCACAGCGTGGCTTAATGTGCGTCTAAATATCTTGCAGCTGCTGGCCAGTATTTTGGTGATGATTGCCCTTTATTCCATCAATTTGCGAATTATGGGTGCGCCGAACGTGCCCCTGTTAGGTGAGGCGACCGTATTCACGCCATTTATTGGCGAAGGCGGTGATAGCGCCTATTGGATTCAACCGATGGTATTAGTGGCAGTGGTGATTGCGGTGAAACTTGGGCTGGATGCATTCTTTGCATCGCAATCCGGTTTGGCGCTGCGTGCCACCGGCGCCAACCCACGGATGGCACGCGCACAAGGGATTTCCACCAACCGTTACACCTTGGCAGGGATGGCACTGTCCAATGCCCTCATTGCTCTCGGGGGTGCGCTTTATGTGCAAACCCAAGGTGGGGCGGATATCTCGATGGGTGTGGGTACAATTGTGATTGGTTTGGCGGCCGTGATTATTGGTGAAACTTTAATTCCAAGCCGAAATTTATGGATCATTACGCTCGCCACGGTCTTAGGTGCCATTCTGTATCGTCTGTTTATCGCCTTAGCGTTAACTGCCGATTTTATTGGCCTACAAGCCCAAGACTTGAATTTGATTACCGCCGTCTTGGTCGGCTTTGCATTGGTGTTACCGATGTTAAAAGCTAAACTAAGACGTGCCAGCGGAGCGAAATAATCATGATGCACGCACAAGGTTTGACCAAGACCTTCAACCCCGGCACACCGATTGAAAACCGTGCTTTGCGGGGTTTAGATTTGCATATTGAAACCGGTCAATTTGTCACAGTGATTGGCAGTAATGGCGCGGGTAAATCCACTTTTTTGAATGCAATCAGTGGTGATTTGTTAGTCGATAGTGGTTCAATTCATATCGATTCACAAGACGTCACTAGACTGAATGCATGGCAACGCGCTGGTTTGGTGGCACGGGTGTTCCAAGACCCGATGGCAGGCACTTGTGAAGGCCTGACGATAGAAGAAAACCTCGCGCTGGCGTGGCAGCGAGGCGAAAAACGCGGCTTCGGTCGTGCGGTTCGTCCTGAATTGCGCGATATGTTCCGTGAAAAGCTGGCGCGCCTTAAGCTGGGTTTAGAAAACCGTCTCAGTGACCGCATGGGTTTGTTATCTGGTGGCCAACGACAAGCGGTGAGTTTGCTGATGGCATCGTTAAAGCCGTCGCGCATTTTATTGTTGGATGAACACACAGCGGCACTCGATCCCAAAACCGCCGGCTTTGTGTTGGAACTCACCGACCAAATCGTCGCCGAGCAAAAACTCACCGCTTTGATGGTGACCCACTCGATGCGCCAAGCCTTAGACCACGGCGAGCGCACGATTATGTTGCATCAAGGTCGTGTAGTCTTGGATGTGGCTGGCAGTGAGCGCGCCAATATGGATGTGCCCGATTTGCTTGCCATGTTCGAGCGCACGCGTGGTGAAGCCGTCAGTGATGACGCCTTATTACTCGGCTAATCACGTTTTATGCGACGGGCCAAACGCGGCCCGTCGTCGAGTTTTTCCAACTCTTGCTCCATCCCCGACAACAAAATATTCAGCGCATCGCCTGATAAAAACATCTCGTACACCGAAATTAACAACGATAGCAGCATCAAAAGCAGACTCAAACCAAAGGCGTATACCGCATAGCTATCGTGGCGGTAGTACACCAACATCATGCTCACCACACAAAGACACATGCTGGCAGTACCAACAATTTGCATGTTTCGCACCAATAAGACACGGCGCCGTAGATTACTGATTTGTCGCAGTAAAGTTTCATCAGGGTGTTGCTGATATTCGCCATACAAATGGCGAATGACACTGGAAAGACCGAGAAAACGGTTGGTATACGCCAATAAAATCAGCGAAATGGCGGGAAACAGCAGGGCAGGGGTGGTGAGATTCATTACGGAATACCGCTCGCAACATCGAAAAACCCACAGCCTGCCACAGCCCTTAGCCGTTGCCTAGCGCCTTAATCGAGACGGAAGTTTTCCACTTCCTGTCGTAGTGCAACCGCCATCTGATCCAATTCTCGTACCGATTGCAAAGCACTGTTGGCTACCGTTTGGTTGGTATCGCTGGCGCTGGCCACTTGTTCAACATCAAGCGCAATGCGGTTCACTGCTTGGCTTTGCTCTGACAAGGCACCGTTAATATCGGTTGCACTGCGGTGAGTTTCTTCCGCAGTACGGCAGGCCTCATCCAAAATCGAGCTGACATTACCTGCTGCCCCTTCGCTTTCAGCAAGGCCCTCACAACCATGGGCAATCTGTTGGTGCATGGATTGGGACAACCCTTGTAGGCGATGGGTAATTTGATCAATCTCGCTGGCAGAATGTGCCGACTTTTCAGCCAGCTTACGCACTTCATCCGCCACCACCGCAAAACCCCGTCCGGCTTCGCCTGCTCGCGCTGCCTCAATCGCTGCATTCAACGCCAATAAATTGGTTTGGTCGGCAATATCACGCACCTGCCGCGTCATATCCGAGATCGCCCCCATGCTATCAATCACCTGTGTTGCGGTGCCGGCAATTTCCTCGTTCAGCATCTTGCGCGCTTCTAATAAGCGTTGTTGCAACACCTGCGAAGTTTGCATCCCATCTAAAGTATGTTGATGGCTGACTGCGGCCGTATCGCGTAAGTGTTCAGCTAACGAGGCAGTTTCTTCGATGCTGGCGGTAATTTGTTCCAACGACGCCGAAGAAGAAGCAATCGCCCCCGATTGCTGCATAGTTGCACTGGAAAGAGATTCTGCCCCGCGCGCCAATTTACCCGACTGTTCTGCTAAGTTTTGGCTATAGCGGCGAATGCTCAACATAATGTTTTGGGTATCTGCCAATAGAGCATTAAACGCTTGGCTAACTCGGGCAATTTCATCTTTGCCTTCAACAGGTAGGCGACCTGTGAGATCTTTATTGGCACGGGCGGCATCAAGCTGTTTTGCCAAATTGGACAGTGGTAATGCCACACCACGGCTAATCCAAATTGCACACAACATAATCACCGCTCCCACGGCGATAATTTGCAGCAGATGCACCCACAATGACGACCAGAAAGCGCGCTCAACATCATCCAGATAAATACCGGTTGAAACACCCCATCCCCACGGTGCAAAACCTTGGCCATACGCCACTTTTGGCACAGGCTCTTCACTGCCAGGTTGTGGCCATAAATAGTGAACAAAACCGGGTTTATTGGCCTGAATCAAATCTCGCATTTCGACCATAAATAAACGGCCGGTGGCTGGGTCTTTTAAACCAGATAAATCTTGTCCATTCATCTCTGGTTTTATTGGATGCATCAGCATCTTTAACTGCATATCAAAAATAAAAAGATACTCTTTTCCGTCATAACGCATTGCGGAAATGGCATTTTTAGCGGCATTTTGTGCCGCTGGCAGCGACATCCGACCGGCTTTCACCTCAGCCTCGTAGTAACTTAATATGCCAATACTGGTTTCAACGATATTGCGAACTTTGTTTTGCCGTTCGTTCAACAAGGTCTCGCGCTCGGTCATCATCCCCAAGCCAGAGATGATCAACATGCCAACCAGCGCAAGCAAAAGCAATAGCAACAACTTTGCTTTGACAGAAAGTTGCGACAACATGGTGTGCCTCCTAGAGCCGATGTGTTGAGCTTACTATGGTAAAAACTCAACCATCTATTTTTATATTGAGGCAAACAGATTAGCAGCTTTATTACGCTATAACAAAAGGCAAAATGAAAAAAACTTGATGTGTATAGTGCGTTATTTATACGGTTCTCAATCGGCAATTTAACAATTAAAAGATAAAAATCACTTTTTATTAAATTTGTTAAAAATCAGGATCGATTAAAACATCGCTTCCCAATGGTGCTAAAGAGAAAAGATCGATCACATCCGCACTAGAGAGACGAATACACCCTAAAGATGTTGGTGTACCCCATTTGACATGGCTACCTGCGCCATGGATATAGATAAAGCGACGGTAACTATCGACGACTGTTCCGTCGGCAAGTTGGCCTTGGTTTAACCCCGGTTCTTGTCCACATAACCACAGAATACGGGTCAAGATCCAATCTTTTTCTGGATATTCTGCGTGCAGTTGCGGCGTATACCGCCAAGGGGTGATGGCTTGGCGAAATAAAATGGTGTCCAGTGGTGCGCCATCGCCGACTTTATCGCACACCCGATGCCAACCACGAGGCGTTTGATAAGACCCCTCTCGCTCACCCAAACCGCGTTTAGCTGTCGAGGCCAAATAACGCCGTTGCTGACGCCCGTACTCGTCATACAACACCACGGTTTGGCTTTTCACACCGACCTTCATCCACGGCACACCCGGCTGTTTTGGATTAGGAAACAGCGGAGACAGCGCAAGCTGTTGTTGTTGCAACAGATAATTGTGCACCGTATTACTGCTGGCTTGGCCGAGGGGACAGACCAGCACAGCCACCAACAGCGAGGCAGCCGTTAACCGCATAACACATCACCCTCAACAATCTGCACCGGCGTAAAACAGGGCACTTGTTCAAATAGGGCAATCACATCATCGTTGTGCATCCGGATACAGCCGTGAGATTGCGGCGTCGATAAGCTCACCGCATCCGGTGTGCCATGAATATAGATGTAGCGCGCCATGGTATCGACTTCACCAAGACGATTTTTCCCGACTTCACGACCACATAACCACAGAATGCGTGACAAAATCCAATCGCGCTCCGGTTGTGCCGCAAAGAGTGCATCATCGCACACTTCACCTGTCCAACGCCGTCCCACTAACACCGCTGCCCGAGGCAGATGGGCGCCAATTTTGGCACGGATATAATGCTGTCCACGGGGTGTTTGATAACTGCCGCGTTGTTCCCCTGCGCCCTTTTTTGCTGTTGAAATCGGGTAGCAGGCAATCAGTGTATCGGTGCATTGATCGGATACAAACAATTGTTGTTGCTGAAGATGGATGGTAATCGCAAGCGACATCACGACCGCCGTTGGGCAAAGAATTGTTGAAGTAACTCGCGGCAAGGTGTGGCAAGGAGACCACCGCTAACAGCGGTTTGATGATTCAATGCTGACATAGCAAAAACATCACACACACTGCCTGCCGCGCCAGCGCGCTCATCATACGCCCCAAACACCACACGCTGTAAGCGCGCATGCAAAATCGCGCCAGCACACATCACACAGGGTTCCAAGGTCACATAGAGCGTGCAATCTTGTAGGCGATAATTGGCAAGTTTTTCTGCTGCACGGCGCAACGCAACAATTTCAGCATGGGCAGTGGGATCATGATGTTGACGTGGTAGATTGTGCCCCACTGCGATCAAGGTATCGCCTTGCATCACCACTGCCCCCACTGGCACCTCACCGACAGCTTGTGCCAATTGTGCCTGTGCCAACGCCAACTGCATCGCTTGTTCAGCCACTGGCAGCTCATCAGGCATTAACGGGGGAAAGCCCTGTTGTACCGCTTGCCAAGCCTGCTGTTTTTCCTCGTCAGTCAGTTGTGACCAATGACAGCCCCGTTCAATCGCCATCAGTCCCCACAGCAAACGCCGGTTGACCGGAAAACGTCGCCGTTGCAAGGCCTGAAATACAGCGTGGGCAGTCAATTGTTGCAATTGGTCAGGTGAGGTAATTCCAAGTTGAGCCAACCATTGCCGCGCTTTAGGCGGAATAAACGAAAAATCTGACATCCGCTATCGTTGCCAGCCACGCCAAATACGCCATGCCACGCCCAGTTTCACCGCCCAACCCAATGCGCGCCCCACCCGTCCCGATGGCAGGAGGGTCAATACCGCAGGCAACCACTTCGTCAGTTGCCCACCTTGACTCAACCAGCGCCAGCCAAATTTCAACACCTCGTTTGGCCGTGAAATCTGTTGTAGCTCCCACTGAGCACGGGTACGCAAGGCTTCACCTTTAATTAGAAGCAACTCTTTTTGTAGCTGACGTTGTTGGATATGCCGTCTCATTTTTGTTTCCCAGAGAGGACATCCCAATCACGGCGCAGTTCACGCAGCGAGTCATGGAATGGCGGGGGGGAGTGGCGTAAATGGGCAGAAAGACGCTGCAATACCCACAGCGAGGATAACAGCAGACAGACAGCAACAGCAGCCAATAGCCAACCGCGCCATTCGGGTGGTAACACAGCAAATAGCGTCAGTAATACCGCTACGCCCGCAAGTAAGAAACACACCAATGCCACACCGCCTAATAACATGGCATGAACCAATTGCTCTTTGTGTTCTTGCGCTTCTAAGCTGAATAATTCAGCGCGGGTGAAGAGTAGCTGAGCGAGGGTATCAAGAAAACCGCGCACCCCTCGACGGGGTGACGCGGAAGAAGAAGGATCTGTCATGCCAGCTTAACGGCGGGAAACCAACATACCCAACAAGAAACCGACCGCAGCGCCAATCCCCAACGCTTTCCAAGGATGTTCGTGTACATATTGATCGGTCGCACGGGCGGTCGCTTTGGCACGCGCCAAGGCCACTTCTTCAGCGGCAATCAAACGGTCTTTGGCAACAGACAAGTTAGCCGCCAATTTCTGTTTCAAGGCCTTCGCTTGTTCGTTGCCTTCGCCAGCGGTGGCTTGCAAAATGGTTTCAGTTTGTTGAATCACATCTTTGACTTCTGCCAACAGGTTCTGTTTTTCTGGGCTGAGGCTATTATCGGACATAGTGGTTCTCCTTATTTATTGCACGTTGACATATCAGGGAATCCTAACCTTCCTTGCACCATGCGTCAAACACTGCATCGACGTCTGACATCATCAAGGAAAAACGGAAGTGCGTTTGCCATCAGTCAGGCAATCATTAACAGATATCGGGGAGAGAGATAAATTGACAAGACCCAACCGACAATTTCCACATTCAATTAAATTGGAATAATGCGCGATTAAACAGCAATAGGTGCCGGTAGATATTCCAGTAGATCACCACGCCGGAAAGTTGCAGAAAGTTGTTGTAGTGATACGTCTCTCTTTCCATAACAAGCCGTCAGTGCCTCTGCCACATCTTTTACCGCATTTGCATGATATTGCGCGTGTTGGTCTTCAAATTTTTTAAGAATTTGATGGAAATTGCGATGAGACACCTCTGTGAGCGAGATAGACATATCCGCCAGCAATCTGCGGCCAATCAGCATAGAAATATAGTGTGAGGCATAAGGCATATAATCGGGTGGGGTCAAAGAAGTTGGCCGTTTTCTTTCGTTCTCAACCGCCCGAAATATCAGCACGGCCAGCAGTGCTTGAGCCGCATTTAATACCTTAAAAATGTCGTCATATAGCTTGCCAAAGTGTTCTTTACGGCGAAATTTTGCTTGGTGCGGCCGTTCGCGCCAAATTGCTAATACCGATTCGGCCACAATCGAACTGGTCACAACATTCGAGCCGCCGCCCCCTTCTTCACGCTGACGTTTGTAGGTATAGCCCAAATCGGTTATTCCGATTTCAAGTTGTTTTTGAATCTCATCATTAGAACGCAAATCACGCAGATCCACCGGATTCTGACTATTGGTGGCATAGGTAATATCTTGGATGAAATCTTTATCTGTTTCTGCCAGTTGATAGATACGCACCATGACATACGCTGATTCACCGACAAGACCAGATATTCCGCCGTGATTGAGTGTTTCCTGAATCGTTTTGCAGGTCTGTCCGCCGTTGATTACCTGCATATTTTTAAGCTGTACTTTGTAATCTGATTTTTGAAAGGCGTTGTAATCGAACTTATCACAAACCACAGTAATACCATTGTTATAAAAATAAAATTTGTCCGAGCGAAGTGGATCACATAAGGTGTTATGAATCGCGGTGTTAACACGATTGGTGTGCAAACCCAGGTAGCGGCGGATATTTCGTTCTAACAGCCTGTCGCCATGTTCGTTAAACAGCCGATGAATCTCTTGCACCGCCACACGGCCAACGAGGACACGCATATAGTTCATGTCTTCGACAATGGCTTGACCACTCAAGGTCAATGTCGTATCAACCTTTTTACTTCTTTGTAGAATATTGACGATTGAGTCGTGATTAAAGTGAATGAAATCCACTTTATCACCGTAATCTTTTTTTGCTTCATCTATCCAATGATTAGCCTGTGCTGCCCATTGCACACCGTTATTGCACAAAATAACACGCACATTAGGGATGCACGCATCACGGATGAGAGAGCGAATTTCCTCAATTTTCGGCGCTATTTTTTCATTTAGAGTCACTTTTCGGTATGGGTCAAACAGTACAGATACAGTATCCACTGCCTTTTGGACGCCCGTTTCTGGAAAATTTGCCTCGCCGCTCAGGTCTTTTACTTTGTACTTTCCCTGAAATATCGTCACCAAAAATTCGCCATCTTCGACTTCACCAATATGAAGCCCATCCACACCTGCATCATTACCCCCTTCGGTCATCAATTCAGCTGCCTCATCTAAAGGCATTTCAAGACACGTTGAGATGCACAGTAAAACAAACGCTGCTGATTTTTTCTTGTTAAGGTCATGACCTTCTGGCAACCACTCGGGATGATCCTCAACAATACCGGTTATCCGCTGGTCAACGATACTGGCGTTGATATTCATTATCTTATCCTTCTAATGTTTCTCTCCAGCCATGAAGTCAGATGGACACATTGCTGTGTCCATCCGAAGGTGTCTAACGACTGTTACTCCACCGTCACCGACTTAGCGAGGTTACGTGGTTTATCGACATCAGTACCACGCGCCAGCGCAGCGTGATACGCCAGCAATTGCACCGGAATCGCATGCACCACCGGCGACAACACCCCCACATGACGCGGTGTGCGAATCACATGCACCCCTTCAGAATCATGGAAATGGCTGTCTAAATCGGCAAAGACAAATAGCTCACCACCTCGGGCGCGCACTTCTTGCATGTTCGACTTCACTTTTTCCAGCAGACTGTCATTCGGGGCAATCACCACCACCGGCATATCCTCATCCACCAGCGCCAATGGGCCATGCTTCAACTCACCCGCAGGGTAGGCTTCGGCATGAATGTAGGTGATTTCCTTCAGCTTTAACGCCCCCTCCAGCGCAATCGGATAATGCACACCACGTCCCAAAAATAAAGCGTGATGGCGCTTGGCAAATTGTTCAGCCCACAAGGTAATCTGCGGTTCGAGGTTGAGCGCATGTTGCACACTGCCGGGCAAATGGCGCAGGGCATCTAAATAACGGGTTTCCGTGGCCTCATCTAAGCGTTGCCGTTGTTTTGCCAAAGTAACAGCCAAACTAAACAGCGCCAGCAATTGGGTCGTAAAAGCCTTGGTCGAAGCCACACCAATTTCTGCACCCGCACGGGTATAAAACACCAGATCAGAAGCACGAGGAATCGCGCTGCCCATTACATTACAAATCGACAACGTGGTTTTATGCCCTAGTTCTTTGGCGCGTTTTAATGCCTCGGCTGTATCCAGCGTTTCGCCAGATTGCGATAACGTGACCACCAGATAATTAGGATCAGCCCAAGCATCGCGATAGCGGTACTCGCTGGCAATTTCGACATGACATGGCAGCCCCGCAATGCCCTCAATCCAATATTTGGCAGTTAAACCAGCGTAGTAGCTGGTACCACATGCCAAAATCAGCAAACCTGTCACTTCATTAAAGCGACTGGCGGCGTGTTCACCGAACAAATCGGGGGTAAAGCCTTGTTCAAGGATTTGCTCCAGCGTATCGCTCAGGGCTTTGGGCTGTTCGTGAATTTCTTTTTGCATAAAGTGGCTGTAAGGGCCAAGCTCTAACGAAGCCAGAGAGACATCCGACAACAACACCGGTCGCTCACACGGCTGATCTTGACCGTCAATCACTTGTACCGTCTGACGGCTCACGCGTGCCACATCGCCCTCTTCTAAGAACATCACACGGCGCGTCGCTGACAACACGGCGGAAACATCAGAGGCAATAAAATTCTCGCCTTCGCCTAAACCAATCAACAACGGGCACCCCATACGGGCACACGCCAATTCCTCAGGTCTATCCAGCGCCATCACACAGATGGCATAGGCGCCACTCAACTCACGGACCGCCAAACGGGTGGCTTCGAATAAGTCGGCAGTAGATTGATAGTAGTGATGAATCAGGTGAGCAATCACCTCGGTATCGGTTTGAGACGTAAATTCATAACCGAGTGCCAACAACCGTTCGCGCTGTGCTTCGTGGTTTTCAATAATGCCGTTGTGCACCACCGCAATTTGCTCGGATGAAATATGTGGGTGTGCATTCGGTTCGGTAACCCCACCATGTGTCGCCCAACGGGTATGACCAATCCCAAGGCCAGCCGCCAACTCGACCGCCTCAGCCGCCGCCTGCATTTCAGCCACACGGCCAACACGGCGCACCCGCTCTATCCCCTGTTCGGTCAATACGGCAATCCCCGCAGAATCATACCCACGGTATTCCAAACGACGTAAACCATCGATCAATAGCGGCACGATATTTCGCGCGGCAATCGCGCCAACAACACCACACATACGGCAACCTTTATCTTGAAATGGAGGAATGGCAGGTATTTTGACACTGCCGTTGCGGGAAAACGAGCCCTATCGAATCGGGTCGGCAAAGCCAGCACGGCGGGAGAGTTTGTTTGATGACAAATAAGCGAAGGTTTATTGTTTTGTTAAGTTTTAATTCTGTTAGGATAGCCGCCGTGCCGGTGGTTTTAGCGAAATTGTAGAAAAGACATGGGATATTCGGTATGAATGTAAAAGCATGGATGATTGCTTTAGTGGTACAAACGTCAATTTTGACCTTGGCCGCTTTAGTCATTGTGTTTGGCGTGATGCGCTATAGCTATCAACTTCTCGACCAACATTTAGAACAAGACGTGACCTTGGAGCGAGAGCTGAATGCTGTTTATGCCGAGGCGCTGGGTATTCGTCTTGCCATGCACGCCATGTTGCTCAATCCCAATAACCCCAATGCCCCTAGCTCGTATCAACGAGCTCGGACAGAGTTTGAAAAAGCCTCTAGCGCACTGCAACAACGTGCCCAGAATCACCCTGAACTCAGCACCATTATTCAAGCACAACAAGCTTGGTTACCGATGGCAGATGGTGTGATGCGGTTGATTCAGGCAAACGATTTAGCCGGTGGTCAAGCCGAATTCAAAAAAGAAATCCCCATTTGGCAAAAGCTCCGCAAACCCTTATTAGCGTTGTTAGAACAGCAAAAACACATTTCCGACCAAGCCCGCGCAGGGGCTTTGGCATGGGAACAAAAAGCGCAGTGGATCGCCCTCGGTACCGGTGGGCTGATTGTGTTGATTCTCACACTGTCATCTATCTGGTTTGCCCGCCGTTTAATGCTTAACCTTGGTGGAGAACTCAATTATGCGGTGCAAGTCACGCAGACAATTGCCTCGGGACGCTTGGACCAAACGATTGAGACCGATGCCGCCGCACCCAATAGCCTGTTATCTGCCATGAAAGAAATGCAACAACAACTGGCAGGGACAGTCAGCGATATTCGCAGCTATAGCGTGCAAGTGGCTGCGTCGATTGGTGAACTGCAACAAAATGAACAACAACTGGCACAGCTGGCGCTAGAACAAAGCCAAGCGGCAACGCGGATGAGCGCCACTGTCGAAGAAATGAGCCACAGTATTGGTCAGGTGGCAGAACACGCTGAGCAAGCCGACCGCATTACCAGCGAAACTGGCGTCCAAGTTCGCCGCAGTGTCGATACCATTACTGATAGCAGTAATATGATTCGACAAGTCAATGATTGCATGGAAGCGTCTGCCGCCGTGATGAGCGAATTGGGCAGCAATGCGGCCAATATTTCCAGCATTGTGAAAGTGATTCAAGAAATCGCCGAGCAAACCAATCTATTGGCCCTCAACGCCGCCATTGAAGCAGCCCGCGCCGGAGAGCAGGGGCGAGGGTTTGCCGTGGTCGCGGATGAAGTACGCAAGCTGGCCGAACGTACTGCACAATCAACACATGAAATCACCGCCATGATTGAGCGTGTCCAAAGCAGTGCAGAACAAGCGGTGAAAAATATGGAAACAGGCCGACAATTGGTAGAAAACAGCACCAATCAAGTTTCCTCCGCACAACAGGCGGTGTCGGAATTACAACAGCAAGCCCGTCAGGTACAACAAGCGGTCACCTATATCAGCCAAGCGTTGGGCGAACAACGCTCAGCCAGTGGAGATATTGCACAAAACATTCAACATATTGCTGTGATGAGTGAACAAAGCCACAGCGCCACACAGAGCACCTTACAACATGCCGACACCCTACATGACCTTGCTTTGGCCTTAGAAAAAGCAGTTGAGCGTTTTCGGATCCACCGCTAAGAGTATCACCGAAAAAAAGCCCCCAAGATCTGGGGGTGTTAGAGCACTGACAAAGCCCTCAAACAATTGGGGGCTTTTTGTTTAGTGTTTAATGTGCTGCACCGGCTTTTTCTGGCATGGCAGAGGAATGGTGGCTGGTAATCAACCAGTTTTGACCATCCCAGCGGTAGGTATAGCTATAACGGCCACTGACCGAGGCACCGGTTTTGCGGAAATAGAAGGTGTATAAACCGGCATCAACGGCGGTATTGCAACCAATTTCGATATGGCGCAGGTCAATTTTACCGACTGGGCCATTGGCAAGGAAATGTTCAAAGTAATCTTGTTTTTCTGCTGCAGAGAGACGAGGTTTGTTTGATACCGTGGGGAGTAGGATTGAGCGTGGGGCATAGTTAGCCACCACTTGTTTGGGGTTGCCACTGAGCAAGGATTGGTTCCAGCGATCAAACAAAGCAGCAATTTCGCCTTCGCTGGTCAGTTTGCACATTTCCGTGCGGGCAAAGGTGGCATCTTGGTAAACGGGTTGGACGTAGGCAGGGCCGTAGTGATGGGAGGCAGGAGGGGTAACACAGCCGGTTAGAGCGACAACACCAGCAAGGCTCAATGGGAGCAGGGCATGTTTCATTGCAAATTCCACCTTTTATTATTTGGGACAAAGTGTGTTGTCCTAATCATGGCGGAAATCGCCCAACTTGGCACCCCTTTTTTATTGCAAATTCGGCAATTTCGCGAGAAAACACGAGATCAAAACGAGCACTTAGCAGTTTGGTACATCACTTAACCCTCATTATCCGTATGGTGCTGTCACCCCGAAGGGGCGACGCACCATGACATCATTCCAATAAGCCATTTCAAACCAGCTTTGGTACGTCGCCCTAACGGGTGACGTACCCTACAACATGACACAATCCTCATTACCTGTACGGTGCTGTCACCCCGAAGGGGCGACGCACCATGATATCATTCCAATAAGCTATCTCAAACCAACTTTGGTACGTCGCCCTAACGGGTGACGTACCCTACAATATGGCTCAATCCTCATGACCCGTACGGTGCCGTTACCCCACAGGGGCGACGCACCATGACACCATTCCAATAAGCCATCTCAAACCAACTTTGGTACGTCGCCCTAACGGATGACGTACCCTACGACACCTTCCGGTACACTTTAACAATAAAACTTGTAAGTCATATAAAAGACCATAAAATTAGCCATTCAATTTTCGATTACTATAACCATGCCTAATTACCGTCGCTTGTGGTATCCAGGTGGTACTTATTTCTTCACAGTCACGCTGCTTGAGCGACATAACAATGATCTACTGGTACGCCACATTGATGTCTTGCGCCAAGCAGTACGCGAGGTAAAACGAACACATCCGTTTACCATTCATGGCTGGGTAGTGTTGCCGGATCATTTGCATTGCGTGTTAGAGCTTCCAGAGAGTGACCATGACTTTGCGCTGCGCTGGCGGTTGATTAAGATGGGATTTTCCAAAAGGGTGCCCAAAGGGGAGCATGCGCCAAGCGGCAAGAGCGCGGGCTGTGGCAACGCCGTTATTGGGAACATCTGATCCGTGATGAAGCTGATTTCGCCGCACATATGGACTATGTGCATATCAACCCGCTGAAACATGGCCTAGTGGCGCGTGTTGCCGACTGGCCGTATTCGACTTTTCATAGGTTGGTGGCTGCTGGGGTTTATCCGGTGGATTGGGCTGGTAATGAGGGTTTGCTTGGTGACGCTTAATGAGTGGTACGTCGCCCTAACGGGTGACGTACCCTACAACACGCCCTAACCCTCATTATCCGTACATAAAAAAACCGCCTAACCCAGTGTCGGGCAAGGCGGTTTTAGCGTGTTTCGGTGTCTGTTTTTACCGATTAGCTGTAGTCGCTCAAAGGTGGGCAGCTACAAATCAGTTGACGGTCGCCTGCCACATCATCAATCCGATTGACGAATGGCCAGAACTTATTCTCGGCCACCCACGCCAGCGGGAATAAACCCTGCTCTCGTGGATAAACACGGTTCCACTCGCCAGTGATATCAGACAAGCTATGCGGCGCATGACGCAATGGACTTTGTTCCGCTGTCCATTCCCCAGCCTCAACACGAGCAATTTCCGCCCGAATCGACAACATCGCCTCAATAAACCGATCCAGCTCAGCCTTCGATTCACTTTCTGTTGGCTCGATCATCAACGTCCCTGCCACAGGGAAGCTCATGGTTGGGGCGTGGAAACCATAATCCATCAAGCGTTTTGCCACATCCACTTCGGTCACACCGGTCGCAGCTTTCAGTGGGCGCAGATCAATAATACATTCATGCGCAACACGGCCATTTTGACCACGGTACAACACTGGGAAAGCGTCTTGCAAACGCGTCGCAATATAGTTGGCGTTGAGCAACGCCACTTGTGTTGCACGTTTCAGCCCTGCGGCGCCCATCATGGTGATATACATCCACGAAATCGGCAGAATCGAGGCTGAACCAAATGGTGCAGCAGACACCGCGCCCTGACCGGCATTATCACCACCACTGCCAGCAACAGCATGGTCTGGCAAGAACGGGGCTAAATGCGCACGCACCCCAATCGGGCCCATGCCGGGGCCGCCGCCACCATGTGGAATGCAGAAGGTTTTATGCAGGTTAATGTGGCTCACATCGGCACCAATATCAGCCGGTCTCACCAGCCCCACCAACGCATTTAAGTTGGCGCCGTCCATGTAAACCTGACCACCATGCTGATGAATGATGTCGCAAATATCACGAATTGCGGCTTCAAATACCCCGTGTGTGGACGGGTAGGTAATCATCAAACATGCTAATTCCGCCGAGTATTGCTCTGCTTTGGCACGTAAATCAGCCACATCGACATTACCATTCTCATCACACGCCACCACAACCACTTTCATGCCCATCATCTGGGCAGTGGCAGGGTTGGTACCGTGCGCGGATTGTGGAATTAAGCAGATGGTGCGCTGTTGTTGACCTTGGCTATCGAGATAGCGGCGGATCGCCAACAGACCGGCGTATTCACCTTGCGCACCAGAGTTCGGCTGCATCGACACCGCAGCAAAGCCAGTCACCGCTTGCAGCTGTTGGCACAGGCCATGGATCATTTCGAGATAACCCGTGGCATGTTCGCGTGGTGCGAAGGGGTGTAGATTGGCAAATTCTGGCCAACTTACAGGCATCATTTCAGCTGCAGCATTGAGCTTCATGGTACAACTACCCAACGCGATCATGCTGTGATCAAGTGCTAAATCACGATTTTGCAAGCGTTTCAGATAGCGCATCATCGCTGTTTCGGTGTGATGGCTGTGGAAAACGGGGTGGGTTAAATAAGCCGATTGACGCACTAAATCGGCAGGCAAAGCATCAGCCGTGCTGCTGTCTAAAGCATAAATATCGACTTCAGCACCCGTCAGGATATTGACTAAAGTGGCAACATCGTTGGCAGTCGAGGTTTCACCAAACGACACACTCACGGTATCAGCATTTAAGCGATGCAATAAATAACCCTTGGCAGTCGCTGCAGCCAAGATGCTGTCGGTGTTATCACCGGTATGCAGGCTCACCGTGTCAAAGAAATGCGCGTGCAAGACTTTCACCCCTTGCTGTTGCAACGCAGCAGCGAACAGGGCAGCCAAGCGGTGGACGCGTTGGGCAATGCGTTTGATACCTTCTGGACCATGCCACACAGCATAGAACCCAGCCAAATTGGCTAACAACACCTGTGCGGTACAAATATTGGAGTTGGCTTTTTCACGGCGGATATGTTGCTCGCGTGTTTGCAACGCCATCCGCAATGCACGTTTGCCTTTTGCGTCAACCGACACCCCAATGATACGACCCGGCATAGCACGTTTGTATTCATCACGGGTCGCGAAGTAGGCGGCGTGAGGGCCGCCAAAGCCCATAGGAATCCCAAAGCGTTGTGTTGAACCAAGCGCAATGTCAGCACCCAATTCAGCCGGTGGCGTGAGCAAAGCAAGGGCCAATAAATCCGCTGCCACCGCCACCACACCGCCTTGTGCTTTAATCGCAGCAATGTCTTGTGACAAATTGCTAATGGCACCATCAGCAGCAGGATATTGCAGCAAGGCACCAAACACCGGTTGGGCAGTGGCTTGGCTAATATCGCCAACAATCAGCTCAAAACCATAACCAGCGGCACGGGTTTGCAACACATCAAGCGTGTGTGGAAACACACGAGCATCAACAAAAAACGCTTGGCTTTTGGATTTGCTGACGCGCTTGGCCATCGCCATCGCTTCAGCCGCCGCCGTGGCCTCATCCAATAACGAAGCATTGGCTAAATCAAAGCCAGTAAAGTCCATCACCATTTGCTGATAATTTAACAATGCCTCTAAACGGCCTTGGGCAATTTCAGCTTGATACGGGGTATAGGCGGTGTACCAACCGGGGTTTTCCAACACATTGCGCTGTAACACCGGCGGCATCAAAGTGTCGTAGTAGCCTTGACCAATCAAACTTTTAGCAACGGTATTTTTGCTGGCAATGCTTTTTAACAAAGCAAGGGCATCAGCTTCATCACGAGCCTCAGGCAGCGGTAAGGCTTCGCCAAAGCGGATTGCAGCAGGAACCGTTTGGGCTGTGAGGTCTTCTAGCGAGGCAGCACCGACAGTCGCCAACATGCTGCTGATGTCGTTTTCGTTGGGGCCAATATGGCGGCCAAGAAAAGCGTCGGAAGATTCGAGGGAGCGTAGGGAGGTCATAGTCCGGTCTCAAACAACAGAGGCAAGGCAAAAAAATAAAGCGCCTGTTGTCAAAGACAACAGACGCATCAAACAGGGCTTAGGCGCCCACTTCTGCTGCGTAAGCTTGGGCATCTAACAACGTGTCCAGATCAGCAGGATTGTTCAATTTCAATTTGAAGAACCAAGCGGCACCATACGGATCGCTGTTCGCGGTTTCTGGCGCATCGACCAAGGCTTGGTTAATTTCTAACACTTCACCTGCCAACGGGCTATACACATCGGAAGCGGCTTTCACCGACTCCACCACACCAGCACCATCGCCTTCGGCTAAGTGGCTGCCGACTTCTGGCAATTCCACATACACCACGTCACCCAACAACGCTTGTGCATGATCGGTAATACCAACGGTCACCACACCATTGCCTTCGTCACGAATCCACTCATGGCTGGCCACATATTTCAATTCTGCAGGGATTTGGCTCATTGTCAGTTCTCCAAAATTTTAAGTCAGTCGTAAACAATACAGAGGGGTGAGGCGCAAGCGGATGCCCAACGCCCCACCTAGGGATAGTGAATGATCAAAGAAGGATCAAACAAATTGTCGTTTGCCGTTGCGAACGAATGGCATTTTTACCACGCGCACCGGTGTGGCAGTGCCACGCAGGTCAACGGTGGCTTGTTCGCCAATCGCAGCGGGAACGCGTGCGATAGCAATCGAGAATTTTAAAGTCGGAGAGAAAGTACCGCTGGTGATGATACCGGTGCCAACACCGTCCACATTGACGGGCATCCCTTCACGCAACACCCCACGGCCTTCAAGCACTAAACCCACTTGTTTCATCGCCACACCAGCGGCTTTTTCAGCACTGATGGCAGCACGGCCAATGAAATCACGCTCGGCAGGTTCCCACGCAATGGTCCAACCCATGCCAGCTTGCAGGGGGCTAATGCTGTCGTCCATATCATGGCCATACAAGTTCATACCGGCTTCAAGGCGCAAGGTATCACGCGCACCTAAACCAATCGGTGCCACACCCACGCTCAACAAACCACGGGCAAAGGCGTCTGCTTCATGGTTCGGCACCATCAATTCCAACCCATCTTCACCGGTGTAGCCGGTGCGGGCAATAAACCAGTCGCCAAATGGCAACCCTTGGAATACTTTCAGATTGCGGATGGCTTCTGCCCATTCCGGTTTCACTTGGCACACGCGCTCGATGGCCTCAGGCCCTTGAACAGCAATGATGGATAAATCTTGACGGTGGGTCAGGGTAACCGCACGGCCAGCACTTTGTTCGCGCATCCAAGCCAAGTCTTTATCGCGGGTGCCAGCATTGACAACCATGCGATAGCCGGTGTCGGTCAGATAGACGATCAAATCATCAATCACCCCGCCTTGTGGATTAAGCATAGCGGAATACAACGCCTTGCCCACAAAACCAAGACGCGCCACATCATTGGCTAACAAATAGCGTAACCAATCGGTGGCGTCAGCGCCGGTGATATCAACGATGGTCATGTGTGACACATCAAAGAAGCCTGCGCTTTGGCGCACGATTTCGTGCTCTTTCAGTTGTGAACCGTAGTGAATAGGCATCGACCAGCCGGCAAAATCAACCAGCTTGGCGTTGAGTTCGGTATGGAGGGCGTGTAAGGCGGTGGTTTGGAGAGCTTGCGTCATCAGTGCATCCTTCAGGTGCAGAAAAACCTGTGAAATGATGCACCCCTCTGTCTTGGGCACCTGAGATTTTCCGTAGCATTTGCTCACGTGGCTACGTTAGCCCCTTCGGTGGTCGCAAACGCTGCGACGCTCTCCAGAGTGTTTGGGCATAAAGCCCGTTTTTTGCAGTCCATTTGCCTGAGCGATTGTGCGGGTGCGCTTGCGCCTTCGGCGGTGGTAGAAACCACACTCTCCTGCAAAAGCCGGCATTATGGTGTGCGATCAATGACTTGGCAAGCGGCATTCACATTCGACAGTTGCCAATGTGCCCGCGCCCATTGCCATAACTCGCTGATCTGTTGGTATTCTGGCGGTGCTAATAGCCCTAAACGTTGTAAACCTTGACGCAGTGTCTGCGCGGGTTGTGTCAAATCCAGTGGTGGAGCGAGCGTCTGTTTACTGAGTTTTTCCCCGGCCTGATTGACCAATAACGGCAGGTGGCAATAGCTTGGGGTAGCCACTTGCAGCGCCTGTTGCAAGACAATTTGTCGTGCCGTCGAATCTAATAAATCTGCCCCACGAACCACATCTGTTATGCCCTGTGCAGCATCATCCACCACCACCGCTAATTGATAGGCAAACAAACCATCAGCACGCCGCAGCACAAAATCCCCAATGTCTGCTGCAACATTTTGTTGTTGCCAACCACGCAAGCGGTCATAAAAACGATAGTCACCTGCGGGCACACGCATCCGCCAAGCACGCGCTGTTTTGCCTTGTGGTAAGCCATCTCGACATAAATTGGGATAGATCCATCCTTCCAAACCACGGCGGCCATAGGCAGCAATTTCACTGCGGCTACAGCCACAGCCATAGGCCAAACCTTGTTGCTGCAGTTGATTGAGTGCGGCTTGATAGGCCTCAAGACGGGTGTGTTGGTACAGCACGGGACCATCCCATTCAAACCCGAGTTGTTCCAAAGTGTGCAAGATGCCAGCAGCAGCGCCTGCCACTTCTCGTGGTGGGTCGATATCCTCAATCCGCAGTAACCATTCACCGCCGCGACAACGCGCTTCAAGATAACTGCCAATGGCGGTAGACAATGAACCCGCGTGTAAATGACCAGTGGGGCTGGGCGCAAAGCGTCCACGATAGGGTAGAGCAACAGCAATCATGGGCGAGAAGGTTTACCAGAAGCGATATTGATTAAAGGCAGTTGGGTATGAGGCTCTACTCGGTGGACATGAAATAGCCCTGTTTGGGTATCAAAGCTAATCCGTCGTGGATGCAAGCCGCCGAGGTCGGCATGAATCAGTTTTAAGCCAGATTCACGGACAAATTTTTGTGCAAATTCCGCATTTTTGTCACCCACTTCACAACGCAACACCCCCGGCATCATATTGCCTCCCCCAAACAGCGCCACTTCAATGCGATTGGGGTGTGCCCCTCGTTGAATCATTTCATCCATTAACATCGGCAGCGCCCATTCACCATAACGTGTTCGTATTGCCGCCGGCAATGCCCGCCCCCCTTTGGGCAATAAAAAATGATTCATTCCGGCAATTTTGGTCAGCGGGTCGCGCATACAAGCCGCCACACAAGAACCCAGCAGGGTAACTAAACATGCTGGTTGTTGGCTGATGTGATACCCCCCCGGTGGGATACAAACACGCGGTAGGGCAGGGTTAATCATGGCAGGGTAAACTCAGACGAAAACGACAACGATCATCACGGGTAGGGAGCAAACAAATTTCTCCACCAGCTTCTGTTAACACACGCCGGACAATGGCCAGCCCTAATCCTGTCCCTTCGGAACGTGTGGTGAAGAATGGCTCAAAAATTCGCTCTGCTAGCACGTCGGGGATGATGGGCCCTTGATTGCTGATGGTGATGGTGAGTTGGTTGCCCTCACGTTCGGCTTGCACGCGGATTTGACTGGCTGGGGAGGCAAAATGCATGGCGTTTTCCAACACATTCAGCACAGCACCACCGAGGGCACGACTGTCAATTTGAATCACCACGTCTTGAGGCAAAAGTTGCAAGTCCAATTCCAAGCCTCGACTTTGTAACTGTGGCTGTAGGCTGCGTACGGTTTCAGTCAGAAAACGATTGGCGCTGACTGCTTCCACTTGGGAGGGGCCACCACGAACAAAGCGCAACATGTCTTGCACCAAGCCTTCTAACACCCGCAATCGTTCAGAAACTTTATCCGCAAAGCGTTGTTGTTCTTCCCTCGTGAGCCCTTCGCGCCGTAAATGTCCTGCATACAACATGGCGGTACTCAACGGCGTACGCAGTTGGTGGGCCAACGATGCAGCCATTTGCCCCATGGCAACCAATCGTTGTTGTTGTTCAATTCGTTCTTGCAAATTGTGATGACGAGTGACATCTTGAATCAGCACGATTTGTCCTGCGTCCTCTGGCAGTGGGCGCTGTCTGATATCAAGTTGACGAATATCAGCTTCACCACAACAAAAAACAAAGCGATCCTCAACCGGTGTCGGTGTAAAATAAGGCTGATACGCTGCCCAAGTCGTCTGTGTGAGTGCCTCACCAAATAACTCGCGTGCCGCTGGATTCAGCCGCAGAATTTGGCCCTGTGCATCGATTTCGATGACCCCAGCGGGTAACAGTTCGAGCAATAAACTAAGCCGTGCTAATAAATCTTGATTTTCAGCGGCTTTACGCTCTAACTCTAAGTTAGCACGGGCCAATTCTGCCGTCAGTTCAGCGGCACGTTGCTGTAACTGTTCATAGGACTCGATTAACTCGGCTGAAACTCGATTAAAAACAGAAAAGGCCTCTTCGAGAGAATGCACTTCAGCAGGAGAGTTTGTGGGGGAATGAGACATTCACAAATCGCTTTTATGACGTTTCTTGGGATTTTGTGGTAATAATAGCGTGATGATGCATTCCGTACAGGTTTTGCGCGTTTGACTGCTAAACTGTTTTTGTTTGGCATCATGCCTGTAAATTGTTCGCGATGTCATCCTAAAATTTAATTCAACTCTGACAAAGACCCATTCAGCGGAGCCGCCTGTGTCCGACCTTCTGAAAAGAATCGACGCCCGAACCAAACTTGCGGGTACCAACAAACTGGAGATCCTTCTCTTTTCTCTCGGTATGGATCAGCGCACCGGGCGAAAAGAAATCTTCGGCATCAACGTATTTAAAGTGCGTGAAGTCATGCGTACACCAGAAATCACCACTGCACCAGAAATGCAAGCTTCTGTGGAAGGCATGGTCAGTCTACGTGGTCAGCTGGTACCGGTGATCGACTTGGCAAAATACACTGGCATTATCACAGACAAACAGCCAGAAATCATGATCGTGACTGAATACAACGGTCACACGCAAGGCTTTTTGGTCGAAGCCGTGGATACCATCTTGCGCCTCGACTGGTCGGCAATGCGTGTCCCCCCCGAGATGATTTCTAACCGGATGGGCGGTTTAGTCACCGCAGTCACCGAGTTGGCAGATAACTCGTTAGTGATGATGATTGATGTCGAGAAGGTGTTAGCCGAAACCACCAACATCGACGACTCATTCCAATACGTCAATATCGAGCCCATACAACAACCTTGTATGGTGTTTTATGCCGATGACTCTGCCGTTGCCCGTAAACAGATCGAAAAAACGCTGGATATGATGGGCGTGCGCCATGCTGGGGCCATCAATGGCCGTCGCGCCTGGGATGAGCTGTCACGCATGGCAACCCAATCTGATTTATCTGGTGTGCCATTACGAGACCACCTGCAATTAGTATTAACTGATGTCGAAATGCCAGAAATGGATGGCTATATTTTGACCAAGATGATCAAAAGCGACAGCCGTTTTGCTGGTATTCCAGTATTGATGCACTCATCTCTTTCTGGAACCTCAAACCAAAAACTTGGGCAGTCGGTTGGGGTGGATGCGTATGTATCCAAATTTGAACCACAGAAATTGTCGCTAAAAATCCGCGAAATGCTCAAATTGGGCTGATTGCGTGTGGCTCTCCCTCTTTACTCCGGCATAGCCAAGATGATTTAAGGTCAAGTCATTATGACAGTACAAGACGCTCCTCTTCTGGCGGATATTGATGTTCGCTCACGTATGGCAGGCTCCAATAAAATGGAGATCCTGCTGTTTTCGCTTGGCACACGTGAAATTTTTGGCATCAATGTATTCAAAGTGCGTGAAGTTTCACAAACACCTGAAATCACAAAATCACCCAACATGCCTTTTGGCGTACAAGGCGTGATTTCCTTACGCGGTAACATTATTCCGATAATCTCGCTGGCTAAGTTTATTGGTGCGGCTCAGGCAGAAACACGCACCTATAATTCGATGATTGTGACGGAATTTAACCGCAGTACACAGGCGCTATTGGTCGATTCGGTAGATCGTATTATTCGGGTCGATTGGGAAAAGATGCGGGCACCAGAAAACGTCGTCAGCAGCAGTGGCGGCAACCAAGCCATGATTACCGCGATTACCGAATTGGAAGACGGTAAGCTGGTATCGATTTTAGACGTTGAGCAAATTCTGTCTTCTGTAGTGGGCGAGTCACGGATGCCAGATATCCCACAAGCGGACTTAGCCCCCGATCAATTTGTCTTTTTTGTAGATGATTCGGTGGTAGCACGTAAAGAAATCACCAGCGTGCTCGATAAGATGCGGGTGAAATACCATCAGGCCACCAATGGTCGTGAAGCATGGGATAAATTGCAGTCTTTTGCCAACCGTCAACCAGCAGGCCAAAGCCGCTTGGCTGATACGCTCAAATTAATTTTGGTTGATGCTGAAATGCCAGAGCTAGACGGTTTTGTGCTAACGCGTAATATTAAGAGCGACCCACGCTTTGCTGGGATTCCAGTGGTGATGCACTCATCCATCTCCTCCAATGCCAATCGTGCGATGGGGGCCAGTGTTGGCGTGGATGCTTACGTGGCAAAATTTGAACCGGCGTTGTTGGCAGAGACTTTGCTTCCTTATCTACAAAGATAACAATCTTCTCAAATTGCCATAGAATACGCGGCTCATTTACAACTCTCGACCAACTAGGACATGACAAATTATGGTAGAGGCAAACAAAAATCTTCGTTTTCTCGTCGTTGATGACTTCTCGACGATGCGTCGCATCATCCGTAACCTTTTGAAAGAATTGGGTTTTACCAATGTGGATGAGGCCGAAGATGGGACTGCCGCGCTGCACAAACTCAAAACACAAGCGTATGAGTTTGTGATCTCGGACTGGAACATGCCGAACATGACAGGGATCGAACTGTTGCGTGCCGTGCGTGCAGATCCACAAATTAAACATCTGCCTTTCTTGATGATTACTGCAGAAGCTAAGCGTGAAAACATCATTGAAGCGGCAACTGCAGGTGCTAATGGTTATATCGTCAAACCATTCACCGCAGCAGTCTTGGAAGAAAAACTGGCAAAAATCTTCCAAAACTTGGCCAAACAGTGAGCTAACGCTTAACGGGAGGAAATCATTATGCCGGATCATCTATTGGAAAGCGGAGACTCACCAGAGTTAGAGGCGCTGTTTGACAGCGTGGCACATCAAGGACAAGGCCCTGCGCCTGTGCCCACTCCTGTTGCGATGGCGCCCAGTCCGTCTTTCGATACTGGCTCAGGCGATAGTCCCGAATTAGAGGCGCTGTTTGATAGCGTGGCGCAATCTGCTCATGCACAAACTGCAGTTGTCACACCGCCTCCTATACCGGTTGCTGCTCCCGCCCCATCTTCCCCTTCGGGCGATAACCCCGAACTTGAAGCTTTATTCGATAGCATTGCTCAAGCCGCCCATGCCCCCGTTGCGCCCCCTCCGCCAGCACCGGCACCGG
>Ga0079301_1000159_pt1 | contig 32200 bp, 32 predicted proteins | sample Wag4_2014_7_11_3_FD_74797 | JGI IMG/M metagenome (GOLD analysis project Ga0079301, IMG submission 74797) | Fresh water mixed with fracking chemicals microbial communities from Ohio, USA - Utica-2 Time Series FC 2014_7_11 | ecosystem: Engineered > Industrial production > Chemical products > Input... | reverse complement strand
GCCAGCCTGGCACGCGGACTGCGCACGCTCGGGGGTTCCTGGGCCATGGTGCGCGGGTACCACCTGACGTCACTCGAGGGCCGCGTGGCGGACCGGGACCCGTCCGACCAGGTCCCCGGAGCCCTGGACCTCGCGAGCGCCGTCGCCGTCATCGGAGCGCTGTGCGTGCTCGTGCTCGGACACGACGCCATCTGTGCCGAGCGCGAGACAGGGTTGCTGGAGGCGCATCTCGCGCAGGGCGTTTCTCCCCTCGAACACCTCGGCGGCAAGATCCTGGGCACCTGGTCGGCCGTGTCACGGCTGTTGGTGCTCCCCCTGGGTCTGGCGCTGGGGGCCTTGCTCGTGCTGGGGCCCTGGCCGATGGGCCCCGCCATCACAGGGCGGATCGCCAGCTTCTGGCTGGCCAGTGGCCTGCTGCTGGGGACGTGGACGGTCCTGGCCGTCACCGTCTCGGCCTGGACCCGGAGGTCCTCGACGGCGATGCTCGTGCTCGTCGCGGTCTGGCTCGCCCTGACGCTCGTCTGGCCGGGTGCGATGCGCGGGATAACGGATGCCCGTGAACCGCTGCCCGACCCGGCCCGGACCGAAGAACGCATCGTTCAGGCCGTAGAATCGGCCAAAGCGGTTTACCGGGATGGTATCCGGACGTTCCGCGAACGACACGGACGGTCACCGGAGGGTCCCGAACTCGGAGCCATCCGGCTCCATTACGTCCGCCACGTCCTCGACCGCGTCACGCATCACGTGAGCGTACACGCGCTGGCCCGGCAGCGTTGGAACGGGACCTTCGAGCGCCTGGTGGGCACTTCTTTCCCGGCGGCCTTTCACGCGGCGGCCCGGAGCCTGGCCGGAACCGACGTGAGGTCCCAGGAGCGGGTGCTGGAGAGCGCCAACGCGCACCTCCGTTCCCTGAAGCTCCTGGCGGATCAGAGGGCGATCGCGGGCCACGACGAACCACCGCCTCTCGAGGCCCTGCCCCCTTTCACCGTGCCGGTTCTCCCCTGGCGCGTCTGGCTGGCCCCGATCGGTCGGTTGGTGGGGGTCGTGGGTATCTGGTGCACCGTGCTCGTGGTTGTGGCCGCCCGGGGCGTGCGGAGGACCCGGTTGGATGGCGGACGCGTTCGCCGGGACGGGCACGCTGCGCGGACAGCTTGATCTTCACCGATATTTAATGCAAAATTATTGCATTCTTACCGGTGAAATGAGGATTCCGATGCGCGTTTCGCGATTCATGACGGCCATCCTGGCCACGCTGGCCCTGTCGGCCTGCTCCGTACCCGTCGCCCACCTGGACCTCGCCATGGCAACCCGGCGTCCACAGCTCGCGCGGGCCACGAGCGAGGCTTCACTGGGCCTGCGCCGTGACCGGATCCGGCTGGTCGTGGTCGATGACCACGAGGTCCAGCTCGTCGGACAGGCCGGCGCCATCCGCGGTGCCGGTGCCTGGGTCAGCCCGGGGAATCATACGGAACCCGCCGAGGGCTACGAAGCGCCCGCACGCCCGGACGGCGCCTTCACGATCGAGGTCCATGCGCACGCCGGTGAGTCGATCACGCTCTGGGCGTATCGCGACCTGCCCGATGGCCGGCGGGACTACTCGCAGCCCCTCGTGCTCCGCGTTCCCTGACGTCCCGGCCGGACAGCATGGTCCGAGGGCCGCACCGGAGTTCCGGTGCGGCCCTCGTTTTCTGCACCTGGCTCTGACGGACAGGATGCGGGAAACCTGCTCAGCTCAGCGCAGCGCGACGAGCTTGGGCTTGGTCGGCTTGGTCGGCTTGTGGGGGCACTCGGGATCATCGCAGGCGATCGCGGGCAGGGAAAGCCCCAGCACGGCGATCAGACCCAGCAGCAGACGCGTCATGTGGACCTCGCATTCGATGGGTAGGACAGAGAGTATGACTCTCGCTTCACCACCTTACCATGATGCAATAACCATGCAATAACCCACCCGGCAAGCCAGGCCCTTCGAGAGGACGCTCTGGTGATCTAGCCAAACTTATTGCATGATATTTGCAATAGTGAAAGGAGCGTCCCATGTCCTCACGTCTGCCCGTCACGGTCCTGTCGGGCTTCCTTGGAGCGGGCAAGACCACCGTGCTCGGACACGTGCTTCACGCCGACCACGGCAAGCGCGTCGCCGTCATCGTCAACGACATGAGCGAGGTGAACATCGACGCGGCCCTGGTGCGCCAGGGCCAGGTCAGCCTGGAACGCGCCGAGGAGAAGCTCGTCGAGATGAGCAACGGCTGCATCTGCTGCACCCTGCGCGAGGACCTGCTGGTGGAGGTCGGACGGCTGGCCCGCGAAGGTCGGTTCGATTATCTGCTGGTGGAATCGACCGGGATCTCGGAACCGATGCCCGTGGCCGAGACGTTCACGTTCACGGACGAGGCTGGCGACAGTCTCTCGGATGTGGCCCGTCTGGACACGATGGTCACGGTGGTCGATGCCTTCAACTTCCTGCGGGACTACGAAGAAAGCGCCTACCTGAAGGAAAAGGGGCTCGAACTCGACGAGACGGACGAGCGGACCGTGGTCGATCTCCTGGTGGATCAGATCGAGTTCGCCAATGTCATCCTGGTCAACAAGACGGACCTGGTGGATGCAGCCGATCTCGAACGGCTGGAGGCGATCTTGCGATCGCTGAACCCCGATGCGCGGATCGAGCGCATCACGCGCGGACAGGTCGATCCGTCGCGGATCCTGGACACCGGACTCTTCGATTTCGAGCAGGCCGCATCGGCACCGGGCTGGATGCAGGTCCTGCGCGGCGAAGAGGCCCCCGAGACCGAGGAGTACGGCGTCTCGAGCTTCGTGTTCCGCTCCCGCGTCCCGTTTCATCCGCAGCGATTCTGGGACTTCGTCCACTCCGACTGGAACGGGATCCTGCGATCCAAGGGTTTCTTCTGGCTGGCCGATCGCCCGGAATTCGTGGGCATGTGGTCGCAGGCCGGTGGTGCCTGCGGCTACGAGCCGATGGGCGTCTGGTGGGCGGATACCCCCGAAGAGGAGTGGCCGGACGATGCCGAGATGCGCGCGGACATCACGCACAACTGGGAGGGGGAGACCGGCGATCGCCGCCAGGAACTGGTCTTCATCGGCGTTGACCTCGACGAGGCCGCCTGGACCCGTCAACTCGAGGCGTGCCTGCTGACGGAAGACGAGCTCCGCGCGGGATCCGAGATGTGGGCCCGATTCGAGAGTCCCTTCCCTCGCTGGGTGCTGGCCTGAGGCGGGCACCGGAAACTCACCCGAAAGGAATCTGCGATGAGCCAGGCGTGTGCGACCTCGAGTATCGAGCGGATCCGGGACATCCCGGCTCTCGTGCATCTGTACCGTCCCGATACCTCGGTGCTCGTCCTCGAGCGTGACCTGATGCCGGAGATCCTGGGCGATGCACGCGATCGGCTATCCCGGGCCCCGGCACATCACGTCTTCACCGTGCGGAGCGCCGATCCCGCCCTGGCCGATCGCGTCGCACAGGAACTGGGGGAAGGGCCTCTCGCGCAGGATGTTCTCACCTGGACGGAAATCCTTGCCGATCTGACGGGGGCACCGCACGTCGGGATCCGGCTCGCACGCGTCGAGCGGGCCATGTGTCCGCGGTTCCACGTGGATCGGGTCACGGTGCGCCTCGTGACGACCTACATCGGGGAAGGGACCGAGTTCATCGACCAGAGCGACATCGATCGCCGCTGGCTCGGTCACGAGACCCCCGACCCGCGTGAGGACCACCCGGATCTGCGGCGGAGCGGGAGTCCGATCCACCAGGCCCGAGCCGGTGATGTCGTGCTGCTGAGAGGTGAAAGCTGGATCGCGGGCGAGGGGAAAGGGGCGGTACATCGCTCCCCGCCTGCCTCGCACGCCTCACCACGGCTCGTCCTGACGCTGGACCCCCTCGGATGAGCACCTGGCAGGTCTTCCTCGTGGGGACGACCCTGGCCGCCGTGACGGTCGGGGGCGGATTCTGGTTGACATGGCTCGAATCCCTGGAGATCAATCGCTCGCGTCTCGAGACGTGGATGGCTCTGGGAACCGGGTACCTGGTCGCGATGGTCTGGCTGGACCTGGTTCCGGAATCCCTCGAACGGCTGGACGGAAACGTCCAGCTGCTGGCTGGATGGGTCCTTGCCGGTATCGCGATCGCCCACGCAGCCGACCACGGACTGTCACCGTGGCTGTCCACCCTGTTGCCTCGCTCCGAAACGGCAGCAGGTGACGGCTGCGACGCGGACGCATTCCACGCCACCGGTTGTTCCGGCCACGGACACGGACACGGTCACGAGCACGACCACTCCCACGGGTACGGGCACGCGCATGGTCACGAACACGGCCAGGGTGCGCACGTCGGTCCGGCAATCGCCTGCCTGGCCGTGTGTAGCCTCTTCGACGGCGTGACCCTCGCGAGTGCCCTCCAGGCCGGGCAGCATCTCGGTGGCAAGGTGACCCTGGGCCTGTTGCTGCACCTCGTGCCGGAAGGTCTCCTGGCCTCGTGCCTGGTTCTGGGCCGCGGTGGCAGTGAGTCCGTGGCCAGGAGGGCAGCGATCCTCGTGGGCGCGGCCCTCCTGGTAGGTGTGTCGGTGAGCGTCCTCCTGCGTCCCCTGGCCGGGAGCCTGCTGCCACTGAGCACGGGGATCCTTCTCCAGGTGGCCCTGAGCGAACTCCTCCCGGGCACGTCACGGACCCGAGCCGCTACCCTGGCCCTCGTGCTGGGCGCCGTGGCCGTCTGGCTGGAAACCTGGCTGATCCCCCACGCCGGGGGCTGACGAACGACGCCCGGGACAGGTCCTTCGCCCGGCCTTATTGCAACATTCTTGCATTTGATCAAGAATCAAGCATCGAGAAAGGACGTGTCCCTTGAGCAAGATCCCCGTCACGGTGCTCACCGGTTTCCTCGGGTCCGGCAAGACGACCCTGCTGAATCGCATCCTGACCGAGCATCACGGCCAGCGCATCGCGGTCATCGAGAACGAGTTCGGCGAGATCGGTATCGACCAGGCCCTGGTGATCAACGCCGACGAAGAAGTGTTCGAGATGAACAACGGCTGCATCTGCTGCACCGTGCGAGGCGATCTCATCCGGATCCTGGGTAACCTCGTGAAGCGTCGGGACAGATTCGACCGCATCGTGCTGGAGACGACGGGGATGGCCGATCCGGGCCCCGTCGCCCAAACGTTTTTCATGGACGACGACATCCGGGACCAGTTCCATCTCGATGGCATCGTCACCCTCGTGGACGCGCATCACGTGGCGCTGCACCTCGAGGACTCCAGCGAATGCCGGGAGCAGATCGCCTTCGCCGACGTGCTGGTCCTCAACAAGTGCGACCTCGTCGATCTCGCGACGGTGGAGGCCATGGAGCAACGCATCCGCTCGATGAATGCCCTGGCGAAGATCGTCCGGAGCGAGCATGCCCGGGTCGACCTCGCGACCGTACTGGATGTCGGTGGATTTGACCTGGAAAGGGCCATCCAGATGAAACCGACCTTCCTGGAACCCGAGTACCCGTTCGAGTGGAGCGGGGTTTATGACCTGACGACCCCGGATGTTCAGATCGCACTCGAAGACGGCCCGGACGAAAGTCTCGATCTGGTCTGGATCCCCACCTCGGCGCTCACGCTCGCGGTGGGAAGCGAGACGGTGGAGCGCGCCAACCGGGTGTGGGCCGGTGAACCGACCCGGGTCAGCTCCGGACAGCGTCACGTGGTGGATCCGGCCGTTCCCGTGACCCTGGACCTGAGCCCGGCCGGCGTCAAGGCATTCGCTTTCACCCTTCCCGCCCCCGGGCGGTATGCCCTGTTCAGTCAGCACCATCCCTCCGAGTTCGACTTGCGCGTGCTCACCCGGGAAACCCCGCTCGAGCCGCTGGTATCGGAAGCCTTCGCGGCAGGTCACACCCACGATGACGAGGTGGGTTCGGTGGGAATCCAGATGGCCGGCGACCTTCACCCCGAAAAGCTGAATGCCTGGCTGTCTCGGCTGCTGCGCGAACAGGGGAACGACATCTTCCGGATGAAGGGAATCCTGTCGCTGGCGGGCTCGCCGAACCGGTTCGTGTTTCAGGGAGTCCACATGCTCTTCGATGGGCAGGAAGACCGCCCCTGGGGAGAGGCCCAGCGCGTGAACAACCTCGTGTTCATCGGTCGAAAGCTCGACCGCGAGATGCTGAACCGGGAGTTTCGCGCGTGTCTGGCCTGATGCCTTCCGCGGGCCTGAAGCCTGCGAGCCTCACACCGGGAGCCCGAGCGGACGCCGGAGATCACGTGACGGGCCTGGTCATGAACCGACCAGGCACGCACCTGGCCGCCGGCAGCGGTGCCGGCCACGTCCGGATCTTCGATGCCGCCTCGGGGGAGCAGGCGGGGGAGCCAGCCGGCCTCGTGGGGGGCGTCCTCACGATGGCCTGGTCCCCTGACGGGACCTGGCTCGCCTTCGCCGGTCAGGACCCGCATGTGTATCTGTGGTCTCGACTGACGGGAGAACACATGCGTCTGGGCGGGCATGACCGGTGGGTCGACCGGCTGGCATGGTCCCCGTCGGGTAAAGAGCTTGCCGTGGCCTCCGGGCGGCAGCTGCACATCTGGACACCTGGCGATGGATCCAGCCGCGAGTTCGAGGAGCTCCCGAGCGCCGCGACCGGGCTTGCCTTCAGCCGGAATGGCAAGGACCTCTTGGTGAGCGCCTACGGCGGGCTCCGGATCGTGCCCGTCCACCCCGGTCGCCCCCCGCGCGTCCTGGCCTGGCAGGGGTCGCTCATCTCGATGGCTCCGAGCCCGGATGGTCACGTCGTGGCCTGTGGCAGCCAGGACCGGTCCGTCCACTTCTGGCGGCTGGCTTCCGGTCGTGACTCCGAGATGCGTGGTTTCACCTATAAACCCGAAGCGCTGGCCTGGGATGCGGATTCGACCTTGCTCGCGACCGCGGGTGATGCCTCCATCTGCGTCTGGTCCTTCCTCGGCCGAGGGCCCGAAGGCACCAGCCCTACGGTCCTGGAAGGGCACGAGGGACCATGCACTGCGCTCGCCTTCGCACCTCGCCAGCGCATGCTGGCCAGCGGTGGACGGGATGGGCGGCTGATCCTCTGGAACCCCACCCGGTCGAAATCCCCGGGCGCCATCGGCGAGGCGTCCAGTCCCGTCACGGCGATCGCCTGGGGGACGGCCGGAACGAGCCTCTGGACGGGGCACGACGAGGGATGGGCCATCCGATGGTCCCTCCCGGGAAGATGAAGCAGGTTCCCTCATGTCCGAAATGGCACTCTTTGCCCTGGGACTCGGCCTCGGCGTTCGCCACGCCACGGACCCCGATCATGTCGTGGCCGTCACGACCCTCGTCCAGCGTGAGCGCGGTATCGGTCGGATCCTGGGCGTGGCAGCCCTCTGGGGTCTGGGTCACACCCTGACCTTCGTGGTCGTGGGGCTGCTGGTCCTCGTCGCGGGCCTGCGGATGCCGCCAACCGTGGAACGGCTGGCCGAAGGGCTCGTGGCCCTGACGCTGGTCGGGCTAGGCATCTGGCACCTGGGCCGGGAATGGCGACCGCCTACCGGGGTCGTGACGACCGACCGGGGCAGCGGCATGCGTTCGATGGGCGTGGGCGTCATACACGGCCTGGCCGGCTCGGCGGGTATGGCCCTGCTGTTCGGCTCGACGCTGCACGGCCCCCTGCAAACCATCGGCTACCTGCTGGCCTTCGGGGTCGGGACCGTGATCGGCATGCTGGCGCTGACAGGCGCAGCCTCCCTGCCGCTGGGCTGGCTCATCGGCTCAGGTGGGCGCTGGCGGCTCGTCACCGTGCACGCCTCGGCTCTGCTCGCGATCGCCCTCGGGGTGACGATGCTCATTGCGAGTGCGAGAGGAGGATGACCCCTTGAACCTGTTCAAGAAACGGGATGCCGAGGATCCTCAGCAAGCTGCACGACTGCAGGCCATCCGGGAGTTGAGGGAAACCATCAGACGCATCCTGACGTGCACCGAGGACGACACGGTCATCGTTCAGGAGCTGGCATGCATGGAGCCTGGCTGCCCCCCTATCGAGACCGTCATCGGGATCCAGCGTCAGGACGGCAGCCAGACGACCATCAAGATCCACCTGCCCGTCACCGAGGTCTCGGAGTGGACCCTGATCGCGCACCTGGCGAGCGCCCCGTGTCCGTGCCCGGATGACCGGGTGAGCTGAACGCGAGGGGGGCTGACACGATGATGTGTCAGCCCCCCTCGCGTTCATGGCGTCACTTCATGAAGACGTAGGCGACGAGGGCCAGGACGAGGCCCATCACCACGGTACCGATCGCAACCCCCGCCTGAGGCGAGAGCACCTTGGGCTCGACTTCGGCAGCAACAGGGGCATGGTCATGGTGCGACACGGGCATCCTCCGGAATCAGGTTGGCGACGTACATCCATGATACCAGCCCCGCGGCCCCGCCAAGCGCCCCTTGCAGGGTGCTGCATCGCAAGTGATGCTCACCGGGCGCACCTGGCCCGGAGGGGACATCCATGCCCGAGAGTCCCGACCTGCCTGGAGCCGACACGCACCCGTCAGGATCCGTCCTGCCCGGACCCGTCCGGGCGCTGCTCACGACCCTGCCGCCGTCATGCACCGGACCCGACACGGCATGCCCCGACACCGATGCCGGCTGGCGCATCCGGCGCGAGGTGGCCCGGACCCTGGGTCGTTCGGGGCTCCTCGCGGCGCACTGGCCCCGCGGGCTCGGCGGACGATCGGCCCCCCTCGCCGAGGTAGCTCGCTGGCGCGAGCAGGTTGCGATCGCGGGTCTGCAGCTGAACCACGCCCTCGTGTCCGGGATACGCTGGATCGGGGGCCCTATGCTCGCGCACGGCACGGCATCACAGCAGGCCGAGTGGGCCCCCCCGGTGGCCCGTGGCGAGTGGACCTGCGCGCTCGCCGTCACCGAGGAGCAGGCCGGGTCGGACCTGGGGGCGATCGCCACCCGGGCCGAGCGATTTCCGGGCGGATACCGGCTCGCGGGCACGAAATCTCGGGTCTCCTTCGCCCATCGAGTGAGCCACCTGCTGGTCCTGGCCCGGACGGAACACCTGGCGCGCGGGGTGGCGGGGCTGACGGCCTTCCGGGTCCCCGCAAGGACCCCGGGCCTCACGTGGCAGCGACGAGCGACGGCCGGTACGGGCCATCCGCTCTTCCGGGTCCGGTTCGACGAGGTCCGCATCGACGAGAGCTGGCGAATCGGCGACGCTGGCCAGGGGTTCGAGGTGGTGCACGATGCCCGCTGGAGTGGCGACACCCCCGTCGAGCGGGCCGCCCTGTTCACGCATGCGGTCGGAAGCCTCGCCCGGCAGAGCGCGCTCTGCGCCGTTCGAGGACCGCACGACGCAAACCGGCGGATCGCGGAACTCGCGCACGAGGCCGAGGCCTGGACTCGGCTGGCATGGCAAGCCGTGCATCATCCGGAACATGCCGACCTCGAGCGCTGGGCGAGCCGACGCGACGAAGCCGCTCGATGGCTGAAGCTCGGGGATGTCCTGGCCACGCTGGGCCAGGGCGAACGGGCACGAGGCCTGTGGGCGCACGCAGGCACCCTGCATGCCGGCACGACGGTCGAGGGGCTGCAGCGGCTCGCGAGCCTCGGACGGTATGACCTCTGGGACCCGATCCGGACATGATCGCGAAGCATGTCTGGCATCCAGGCCCGGGGCTCGGGATGGCCTGCTGGGACCGCACGGGACATCCGGGAGGCCTGTGGGGCCCCGATCCGGGAGCTCGGACCCTGTGGGTGGTCGGATGGGACTTCGTCCGGGGATGGTGGCGGGCCCGGTTGAGCCCCGTGGTCACGTGGCTCGGACAGCCCGAGGCCGCCTGGGGCTCATGGGACGTGGCGGCCGGCGCACGCCGCCCCTGGGAACGACCGCCCGGAACCCTCGAGCAGCTCACCGATGGATGGCTCGTCCGGGAAAGCCGGGAGATGCGCACACTGTGCCGCCACCTGTTCGAGCAGACGCTGGCGCACGCCCGGAGTCGACATCAGTTCGGGCGTCCGATCGGGACGTTCTGGGCCATCCAGGAACATCTGCTGACCTGGGAAACCGGAATCGTGAACTGGGGGGCCCTCCTGGACGAGGCCCCCCCGGGGGCGCTGGCCTGGCGGCGGTCCCGGCAGGAAGCGCTGCAAGCCTTGAGGGCCTGTGCCGCGATCGCCGCCGGGACGGCACACGACCGGGCTCCGCCCTTCGGCCCCGTGCTGCACGAGGTCCGGCGACGACTCACGCGCTGGCCGCTGCCGGTTCTGGAGTAGCCGGGAGGACTTTCCGGAACACGAAGACCATGAGGCCCATCGAGACGAGCAGGTACAGGGCTGCCAGGAAGAAGGGCGCGCCCGGAACGTACGGAACGGCCTCCTTCGCGGAGAAGTGAGCGAACAGGGGAGCAGCGATGAGCGGGCTGATGATGCCCGTGAGGCTCGTGAGGCTCGTGACGGCCCCCTGCACGGCGCCCTGCTCGCGCGGGTCGACCTGGCGAGACAGGATGGCCTGCACGGCCGGTCCCGAGATGCCCCCCAGGCTGGCAAAGGCGATGATCGCATACATCATCCAGCCCTGGGTCGCCAGACCGTAGCCGATCTGGGCCAGCAGCGTGAGCCCGAGCCCGAAGTAGACGGCCCGACGATCGCCGAGGCGGGGGAGCAGCACTCGGATGAGGCCGCCCTGGACGATGGCGGACCCCAGCCCGACCACGGCGAGCGAGGTGCCGGTATGGGCCATGTCCCAGCCGAAACGCGCCTTGGTGTAGAGCACCCAGACGTTCTGCAGGCTCGACTGGGACATCCACGAGAAGAACAAAGCGAGCGCGATCCAGGTCACCCGGCGATCGCGCACCAGCAGAGCGAAGGCATGGATGGGGTTGGCCTGTTTCCACGTGAACGCGCGGCGGCGTTCGAGAGGATGCGATTCGGGAACCCTCAGCCAGCCGTAAAGCGCGTTGGCGAGAGCCAGTCCCCCGGCGACCCAGAACGGGAGACGCGGGCCGAAGTGACCGAGCAGACCGCCCAGTGCAGGGCCCAGGATGAAGCCCAGACCGAATGCGGCGCCCACCAGTCCGAAGTTCTTGCCCCGATCCTCGGGAGCACTGACATCCACGATGTACGTGGTCGCGACCGTCAGGCTGCCCCCGGCGGCACCCGCGAGGGCACGGCCCAGAAAGAGCAGGGGCAGGCTCCCGGCCAGCGCCAGGATGCCGTAACTCAGCGCGGAACCGAGCAACGAGACGAGCAGCACGGGCTTGCGCCCCACCTGGTCGGAGACGGCCCCCTGGACCGGCGAGCAGAGAAACTGCATGGCCGTGAACAGGGCTCCCATGATGCCGAACATGCGCGCGGCGGTGCCGGGATCCTGTTTCGTGAACTCCAGGACGAGTTCCGGAAGGATCGGGATGATCAGGCCGATGCCGATGATGTCGATCAGCAGGGTCACGAAGATGAACATCAGGCCGGAACGGCCGCCCGATGGCTGCGATTCGCTCAAGAGAGCACCCTTTCGCTCGGAAGTGAGAACCTCCTGATCTTAACAAAGATCGGAGGAACATTCGGAAAGGCCGGTGGCTCGTACCGGCTTGACGAGGGTTTCCTGGAACCCGGATTCGTCCGAGGTTCACCTCCCGTTCACTTGACATGAACAGGGGCAGGGGATAGCCTAGTTGATAACGATTCTCATTTGCGATAGGTGGTTTCTCCATGGCGGCGAAGCTCAGCGATCTGGCCCCTGGCCAGCGCGCGCGAATCATCGGTATCTCGGGCAACGGTCCCACGCGTCGGCGGATGATGGACCTCGGTATGGTTGCGGGCACCGCCATCTCGGCGATCCGGACGGCACCTCTGGCCGATCCCGTCGAGTTCGAGGTCCGGGGATACAACCTCGCCATCCGGCGCCGCGACGCCGCCACGGTCGCCATCGAGCTCCTCTGACGCCGATGGTCTCCCCGTCGACCCGTACGCTCACGGTCGCCCTGGCCGGCAACCCCAACGTGGGGAAGAGCACGGTCTTCAACACCCTGACGGGGCTCAACCAGCACGTCGGAAACTGGGCCGGCAAGACCGTCGAGCGCACGGAAGGCACGGTCCGGCGCTCCGGCCTCACGATCCGGCTCGTCGACCTGCCGGGAACCTACAGCCTCACGGCGCTCTCCCCGGAGGAACTCATCGCCCGGGAGTACATCCTCGACGCGCGGCCGGACGTGGTCGTCCACGTGGTCGATGCCTCGAATCTCGAACGCAACCTCTACCTCACGCTCCAGCTCGCCGAGCTGACGGACCACCTGGTCCTGGCCCTCAACATGCGCGACCTGGCCGAACGCCGCGGGATCCGGATTGACCTGGCGGCCCTGGAAGCCGAGCTGGGTGTCCCCGTCGTCCCGATGATCGCCGAGCGACGGGAAGGCCACGAGGCCCTGGTGTCCGCCATCGAGGCGATCGCCTCGGACAGGCGCCCCGTCGATCCCCTGCGCGTGAAAGCCTCCCCCGGGGTGGTGGAGGTCGTCGAGGCGATCGCCGACCTGCTCCCCGCCGAGGCAGGGGCGCCCCGGACGCGGGCCTGGTGGGCCCGGAAGCTGCTCGAACAGGACGTTGCAGCCCTCGCACGGGCACGCCGCGAGCCCGCCTGGGCACCGGCGCTGAGGCGCGCCGACCAGGAGCGGCAGACCCGGGGCCTCGAGGACCTCGAGGCCGAAGGGGTCGGGGCCGCCTATGCGCTGCTCACGGAGATCATGAACCGCGTGGTCGAACGGGGTCCCTCCCGGTCGCTCGACTGGACCGACCGCCTGGACCGCCTCGTGACGGGTCGCTGGACCGGTATCCCCTTCCTGGGCCTGATCTTCGGAGGGATGTTCTGGGCGACGTTCATGCTTGCCAGGCCCCTCACGGACCGGCTCAACGGACTGCTCGAGACCCTCGGAGGCTGGCTCACGCGTGGCCTGCCACCGGGACCGCTCACGGACTTCCTGCTCGAGGGCCCGTGGGCCGGATTCTCGACGGTGGCGGGATTTTTCCCGACCATCCTGATCTTCTTCACCCTCTTCGCCATCCTCGAGGACTCCGGTTACCTGGCGCGCGCCGCCTTCGTGATGGACCGCGTCATGGGCGCCATGGGCCTCCATGGCCGCAGCTTCTTGCCACTCCTGATGGGCTTCGGCTGCAACGTGCCCGCCATCATGGCCACGCGCACCATCGAGAATCAGGGGGACCGGCTGCTCACGATCCTGGTGAACCCGCTGATGCTCTGCCAGGCGCGTCTCGTGCTGTTCGTGTTCCTCGCCGGAACCTTCTTCCCCGGAAGTCGCGGGGCGCTCGTTCTGCTGTCCCTCTATGGCCTGAGTGCGGGACTCGTCATCGCCGTCAGCATGCTCTTCAAGCGGTTGCTCTTCCAGGGCGAACCCTCGTCATTCATCCTCGAGTTGCCCCCCTATCACCGGCCGATCCCGCGCAACGTCCTCACCCACGCCTGGCGCTCGGCACGCGGCTTCCTTCAGCGAGCAGGCACCCAGATCACCCTGATGACGGCCGTCCTGTTCGTCTTCACGCACTGGCCCGGCCCCGGGATCGAGAGATCCCTCGCGGGTCAGGTCGGACAGCTGCTGGCCCCCCTCGGGAGCACGATGGGGCTGGACTGGCGTCTCATGGTGAGTCTGTTCGGGGGCTTCCTGGCCAAGGAAGGGGCGCTCGCGTCTCTCGCCGTCATCTATGGCGTGGGGGAAGATGGCCTGTCGGCAGCCCTCCAGCAGGCGGTCGGCGGCTGGTCCGCGTTCGTGTACATGGTCGTGAGCCTCGTATACGTCCCGTGCTTCTCGACCATCGTCGCCATCCACCGTGAGACACTCAGCTGGCGATGGACCCTGCTCGCGAGCGTCTACGGGCTCGGACTCGCCTGGGGACTCGGGGCCGGGCTCTGGCAGCTGGGTCGCGTTCTGGGCTGGGCATGAACGACCCGCTGCTCCGGCTCCTGGCCCTGCTCGACACCACCCCGAGGCCGAGCGGCTTCGAGCTCCGGTCGCGCCTCGGCCTCACCCGAGACACCTACGACGACCTGATGACGCACCTCACCCGCATGGGCTATCTGGAAGCCCACGCCATGGACGGTGCTTGCGCGTCCGGTGGCTGTCAGGGTTGCGAGGTGGGCTGCCAGAGCACCCCGGACACCGGTCCCCGGTCGCTCTCGATCACGTCCAGGGGGCGCCGCTACCTGGAACGTTCAGGCTCCAGGTGAGCCCGCGCCCACCGTGGCCTGAGAACCGAGCAGCACCTCCGGGTCCAGGCACCAGAAGGTGAGCGCGTGCGTCCCGCTCAGGCCCTTCAGGCTGACGTCACGGACCTCTCGCCGATGCCCGGACATTGACGCGAGCAACTCCCCGACGGCGGGATCCGCAACCACGGCCTCCGACAGGACGAGGTCCAGGCCCCGGGCCTCGTTCTGGACCCGGGCGGCCAGGTTGACGGTGGTTCCGAAATAATCGAGTCGCCCGTTGAGCCTGACGGCGAGAGCAGGTCCCGCGTGCACCCCCGGTTTGACCACGAGGGGCTCCTTGCCTGGCCTCGAGCGGTTGTATCTTTCGATGCCGGCCTGCAGGTCGAGGGCTGCCCTGACGGCGTCGACGGAGGACTCGAAAGCCGCCATCACGGCATCCCCGACGGTCTTGACGACGGCCCCGCGGTTCAGGTCGATCGCTTCCACCAGGATCCGGAAGTGGTCGCGGACGCGCGCAAACGCCTCGTCATCGCCTAGTTGTTCGTAGAGCGCCGTCGAGCTCTTCAGGTCGGTGAAGAGGATCGTGACCGGATCGATGCGGAGTTCGACCCCCTCTGCCAGAGCCTCGTCCGGGAAGAGGTTACGAAACTCCTGGAAGGTGGCCAGCATCGCACCGGTCACGTCCGTGTCGACCCATGCCAGTCGCTCGATCTGCACGAGCCCGCCGGCATCGCTCTCGAGGGAGAGCGACTGGGTGCCTGCCGCAAGCTCCAGCACGAGACCGCCAGAGTCGGCCGAGGACAGGGCGATCCTGGCACGGTCCGAGGTGTGGCTTTCCCGCACCCTGATATCCACCGCCCGGCCACCGAAAGCCGAGACGGCGATCGGACCCGCGTGCAGGCGATAGTCCCCCGGCGGTAGGGAAAGGGTGACTTCCCGGGCCTGTCCCGGCGTCATGAGGAACTGAGACACGAGATGGGGACGTCCACCCGGACCTCCCACGCAGTAATAGACGGGGTCCACGGAGCGCAACCGGATATCGGGGACGAAATGCAGGGCGATCGTCCGGGCAAATTCTGCAGGAGTATCGATCGCACAGCGGGGGCAGAACGCCGAGACCTTTACCGCTTGCAGGTTGGAGACCTCATCGGCGGGACCGCGGCAACTGCCACACAGATGCTCCCATCGCAACTGCAGATGGCCCCGGTGGGCAGCCCTCAGCATGACCCGGAGCACCTCGCGACGATCCAGACCCCACCGGTCCGCGAGTTCGAAGGGAGCCAGCCGTGCCACCTCGAAGTCATAGCCATGGGAGATACGATCCGCGAGGGTGTCGATGATGCCGCGCGCCGCCGGTTCTTCCGCGAAAGCCAGCCTCATGGCCGATATCGCGACCGGGTTCGCCCCCGGAGCGGGTTCACCGGAACGAGCACCGGCATGGGGGTCCGCGGGAGACCTTCGCAGGCCCTCGATGAGCCGGGTATAGCCGCGATCGTGGGCAGAGAGGAGCCCTTTCGCGAACGTCTTGCCGAAGACCTGACGCAAGCCGCGCCACGGGGTGATCCAGGCACGAAGCGTGACACGCGTGACGCCCTCGACGGGCTCGAGCGCCACGTGCACGCGCAACCGGTTCACCCAGCCCTTCCGGTAGGTGCGCTGGTAGGCCAGATACCGGTTCTCGACCCACTCGAAGGGACTCTCGTCATACTCGACGTGCGTGCCACCGACCTCACCCGTGATGCCCAGCAACCGGTCCGGATCGGGATTCTGGACGACCGTGAACGTCACGGGAGAGATGTCCATCAGTCGGGTCAGGCGGTTGGTGTCCGAGACGAGCGGCCAGACCGCACCGGGCACGGCAGGAAAGTCCCAGGACTTCTCGACCAAGAGTTCTCTGGACAACGATTCGCCTCCTTGACGCCCGGCAATCGGCCTCAGACCGGAGACAGCTCCTGCAGGTGAAGCACGAGAACCGGTCGCCGCCGCAACGCCTCCTGCATCGTCTTACCCAGTTCAGCGCGGATGCTCGCGATCCAGTCTGCCCGCTCCTCCAGCCCCTCGTGCTGACACGCTCCGATGGCCCTCACGATGGCGGCTTCGAGCAAGGCGACGAAATTCTCGGGCACGGGGTCCTGAGGAACGCCCTGCAGGGCATAGCTGACGGGGGCCACGAGCAGTCCCGAGCGATCGATCACGGCTGCGATGGACAGGACTCCCTGGGTGCCGAGCGACGACCGTTCATCGAGACGTGCCTCGGAGATGGAGACCATCTGGCCCTTTTCGACCAGCACCGGCTCGGCCGGGAAGGAGCCGACCACCGCGGCGGCATCGTGTTCGAGCTCGAGAATCTGGCCATTCTCCAGGATGTGGACCCGCTCCGGAGCCACACCGGTGGCGATGGCGAGTTCACCATGCTTGATCAGCTGGCGAGCCTCGCCATGGATGGGGATGAAATGCCGCGGTCGGGTGAGCACGAGCATGAGCCGCAACTCCTCGCGACTCGCGTGTCCCGAGACGTGGCGAGTCGCCCCCGGAGCGCTCGAGCGATTCGTGTCATAGAAGACTTTCGCCCCGCGCTCGTAGAGCCGGTTGATGACGCGCGTGACGGCTCGTTCGTTCCCCGGGATGGGAATGGCCGAGAGGACCACGGTATCCCCGGCCACGACCCGGACGTGCTTGTGCTCGTGGTGGGCGATGCGCGTGAGCCCGCTCGTGGGCTCCCCCTGACTCCCGGTCGAGATGAAGCAGACCTGCTCGTCGGGCAAGGCCATGATCTTGTCGATGGGCAGGATGAGGTCGTCCGGAACCGTCAGGAAGCCGTGTCGACGCGCCTGATCGGCCATCTTCTGGAGCGATCGCCCCACGAGAGCGACCTTGCGGCCGTACTTTTCTGCGAGGCCGCAGATGGACTGCACGCGGTGGACGCTCGAGGCAAAGGTTGCCACGATGATGCGGCCCCTGGCCGAGGCGAAGCAGGGGTCCAGCCCCAGTTCCACCATGCGCTCCGACTGGGTGAAGCCCTCGCGGGTGGCGTTGGTCGAATCGGACAGGAGCGCCAGGACACCCTTCTCGCCCAGTTCCGCGAACTTGTAGAAATCGAAGAACTGCCCGTCGACGGGCGTCTGGTCCATCTTGAAGTCGCCGGTGTACAGCACCGTGCCACCCGGTGCGTGCACGGCGATCGCGCAGGCATCCGGGATGCTGTGTGTGACCCGCAGGTACTCGATGGTGCAAGTGCCCGCGGTCAAGCGGTCCCGTGGGTTCACGACCTGGATGGGCACGCGGCCCCGGAGCTGGGGATACTCTTTGAGCTTGGCCTCGATGAGCCCCGCCGTGAGCGGGGTGGCATGGACCGTGGGGATCGGGTCGAGCTGGCGGAGCAGGAAGGGAAGTCCCCCGATGTGGTCCTCATGACCGTGCGTGATGAACACCCCGCGCAGACGGTCGGCATGCTCGAGCACGTAGGAATAGTCGGGCAGGACGTAATCGACGCCCGTCATCTCGTCGGTGGGGAAGGCGAAACCACAGTCGAGGATGACGAGGTCGTCATCCGTCTCGACGGCCCACATGTTCTTGCCGATCTCTCCCAGCCCTCCCAGGGGCAAGATACGGACACGCGCGCCGGTCAAGCGACGCCTCCGGCGATCGGCAACTGGAGGTTCTCGAGCACTCCCGCCATGCGAGCGCGGACCCGTTCGTCCGCGGGGACGAGCGGCAATCGGCACCCACCCACGGCCCAGCCCTGCAGCTGGAGGGCTGCCTTCACGGGAGCCGGGGAAGGCACCTCGAAGAGGGCCTCGCCGAGATCCCACAGGGAGTGGTGGATCGCCCGGGCTGACGCAAGGTCGCCCGCATCGACCGCCGCGATCATGCGCTTCAACTCGGTTCCGACCAGATGAGACGCCACGCTGATCACCCCGTGTGCGCCGATGGCGAGATAGGGCAGCGTCAGCGAGTCGTTGCCCGAATACAGCAAGAAGTCTTCGGGGACGACCTGGAGGTAAGTGCTGGCCACGTCCAGGGAGGCCGAGGAATCCTTGAGCGCCACGATGCGCGGGTGGCAGGCGAGTTCGGACAGGGTGCTCGCGGCGATCGCCACGCCCGTCCGGGGAGGATGGTTGTAGAGGATGATCGGCACCTCGACCGCCTCGGCCACGGCCAGGAAGTGGCGCATCAGCCCTTCCTGGTCGGGGCGGTTGTAATAGGGCGAGATGAGCAGCAGCCCGTCCACCCCGAGGGCCTGGGCCTCGCGGGACAGCGCGACGGTGGAGGCGGTATCGTTCGACCCCGTGCCCGCGATGACCGTCGCCTCCTCGCCGACCTCGGCGACGACGGCCTCGAAGAGGGCAAGCTTCTCGTCGTGAGAAAGGGTCGGTGACTCCCCCGTCGTACCGGCGACCACCAGGCCATCGGAGCCGGAGAGCACCAGATGCCGGGCCAGACGCCGCGCCACGGCCAGGTCGACGCGACCGGCGCCGTCGAAGGGTGTGACCATCGCCGTGAGCAGGCGACCCATCATCTTCATCTCGTTCCTCCTTGCCCACCTCGTCGTGGGGTCATGTGGCCTCATTCTGGCACGGGCGATCAGGGGCGTCCACGCTTCATGCGTCCATCGTGGAGGTGGCCGCCTGACGCTGCCCCTTGATCCAGCCCCTGTCCCGCAGCATCTCGGCGATCAGCACGGCATTGAGTGCCGCACCACGGCGCAGGTTGTCCCCGACCACCCAGCACTGGATGGCGTGCGGATGCGAGATGTCCGCGCGCAGGCGTCCGACGAGCACGTCGTCGAGGCCGGCGGCCTCGAGGGGCTGGGGGAACTGCAACGCCTTCCGATCGTCGACCACCCGCACCCCGGGCGCCTGGGCAAGCGTCGCCCGTACGACTTCCAGGTCCAGCACCCGGTCGAATTCGATGTTGACCGATTCACTGTGACCGACCTCGACGGGCACCCGGATGCAGGTGCCCGAGATCATGAACAGGGGTTCCTCGAAGATCTTGCGGGTCTCATGGGTGAACTTGAGCTCCTCGCGCGTGTAACCCTGGTCCGTCATGGCATCGATCGTCGGGATGAGGTTGAACGCGATGGGCGCACTCAGGACCTGAACGCTCGGACGCTCGCCGTCGAGCACCTGACGGCTCTGGGCCCGCAGTTCCTCGACGGCCTCACGGCCGGCCCCCGAGACGGACTGGTAGGTCGAGACGACGACCCGCTTGATGGTGGCCAGCCGCCGCAGCGGGTGGAGGACCATCAGGAGGATGGCGGTCGAGCAGTTCGGATTCGCGATGATACCGCGATGGTCCTCGAGCGCATGGGCGTTGATCTCGGGTATCACGAGGGGGACCGAAGGGTCGAGCCGGAAGGCCGAGGTGTTGTCGATGACGGTGGCCCCCCGCGATACGGCGATCGGAGCCCACTTCCGGGAGACGTCGCCCCCCGCCGAGGCCAGCACGAGGTCCACCCCGTCGAAGGCCTCGGGGGTCGTCGCCTCGACCGTCCAGACATGGCCCGCCTGAGCGACTTCACGGCCCGCGGAGCGCGCACTGGCGAGCAACCGGATATCGCTCGGGACGAAGCCACGTTCGATCAGGATGGCGAGCATTTCCCGTCCGACCATACCGGTGGCACCGAGGATGGCAATCTTCACGCGCGACACGAGACCTCCTGCAAGCAAGCGCACTCAGAGCAGATTTTCGAGACCGACGATCAGCCCCCGGATCGAGGAGGCCTTGCGGATGGCCAGGACGACGCCTGGCATGAAGCTTTCCCGGGACAGGCTGTCGTGCCGGAGGGTGAGGAGTTCCCCCGTCCCACCGAGCAGCACCTCCTGATGCGCGAGTAGACCCGGCAGACGGACGCTGTGCACGCGAATGCCCCCGCACGCTCCGCCCCTCACCCCGGCGATCGCCTCTTCGCCCGCCTCCAGCGGCTCGGATGGCAACCCGACCTCATGGCGCACGGCCGACATGCGGTCGGCCGTGAGACGGGCCGTCCCGCTCGGGGCGTCGACCTTCCGCTCATGATGAAGCTCGATGATCTCGGCGGCCGGGAAGTAACGCGCAGCCTCGGCAGCGAACTTCATGAGCAGCACCGCGCCGAGCGCGAAATTCGGGGCAATCAGACACCCCCGCCCCGTCCGCTCGGCCAGGGCCGCCAGCTCGGCCCGGTCTTCGGGGCCCATCCCCGTCGCCCCGACGAGGGGGACCATGCCGTGCTCGAGCGCCCAGGAGACCCCGGTCTTCACGAAGGCGGGCACCGTGAAATCGACCCAGACGTCCGCCTCGACGCCCTCGAGCTCCGCCAGAGAGGAAGCCATCCGGGCGCCGGACGCCGGGGGGACGACCTCCGGCCCGTAGACCCGGTCGAAGCAGGCCACGAGTTGCAGGTCTGGCTGGGCCAGAACGGCCCGGACGACCTCCTGCCCCATGCGGCCCGCGGCACCGGCCACGATCACGCGGATGGGGAGTGGTGCGTCGTGCTTGGTCATGTGGGGTCCCCCGTTCAGCGTCCCGACGAGCCCCATCCCGCCGACCGCCCGGTGGGGGCGATCGCCTCGACCTCCTCGAAGGTGGGATGCGTGTAGCGCTCGATGCAGAGCTGGGCGATACGATCACCCACCTGGACCGCGTACGGCGCGTCGGTATGGTTGTAGAGCAAGACCCCGAGGGGGTCACGAAATCCATGATCGATCAGGCCGGCCCCCGTCTCGATCCCGTGCTTCCAGGACAGACCCGAGCGGGCATGGATGCGTGCCCGGAAGCCATCCGGTAGCTCGAGGGCGATCCCGGTGGGCACCAGGGCACGCCCGCGCGCCGGCACCTCGGTGGCCTCGCAGGCGAACAGGTCGGCTGCGACATCCCCGTCCTGGCTGACCCGGGGCAGGGTCGCCGCCTCGTGATGCCGCTGAATGCGTACGTGGACCGCGTCCTTCATCAGGCCGCCCAGCCAGCAGGCAACCGGAGCTTGCGCGAGGGGCCGACGGCCGCGAGGATCAGGCGACCCGGCTGAAAATGCTCGGAGGCCAGTCGAAGGACATCGTCGCGGGAGACGGCCTCGAGCTCTGACAGAGTCTCCTCGGGGGTGACGATGCGCCGGAAGAGCATCTCGTACCGCGCGAGCCGCATCATCCGGTTTCGCACGGACTCGAGTCCAAGCAGGAGGCCGCCACGCAGCTGGTCTCGACACCGCTGGAACTCTGCCTCCGGAAGGTCTCCGGCCCGCAAGCGGTCGAACTCGTGGAAGGTGCGCTCGAAGACCTCGTCGAGATGACGGGGCGTGCAGCCGAAATAGGCGCCGAACAGCCCCGCATCCGCGTAGGACACCTCGAAGGTCCCGATGTGATACACGAGCCCACGCTTCTCCCGGACCTCCTGGAAGAGGCGGGAACTCATGCCAGCGCCCAGCACGGTATCCAGCACCGTGAGCGCATGGCGATCGGGGTGCCCGGCTGGAAGCCCCGGAACTCCGAGACAGACCTGAACCTGCTCGAGTTCCTTCCGCCTGAGACGGGTCCCCGGTCGGACGTCCGAGAGGTACCGGTCCGGTTCAGTGCCGGAGGAAGTCAGTCCCCCCAGGATCCGCTCCACATCCAGCAGGAACCGGGGAACATCCACCTTGCCCGCAACGGAGACCACGATCCGTGTGGGGTCGAACGCTTCCCGGGCCCAGGCGAGACAGTCCTCGCGGCGGAAGCGACGGATGGCCCCCCGGGTCCCGATCACGGGGCGTCCGAGGGGATGTTCGGGCCATGAGAGGGCGTGAAACAGGTCCTGGACGAGTTCTTCGGGATCGTCATCCACCATTCGCGCTTCCTCGAGGACCACGCGGCGTTCGCGGACGACCTCCCGGGCATCGAACAGGGGCTCCACGATCAGGTCCGAGACGACCTCGAGGGCCAGGCCGAGATCCTCACCGAGTACCCGGGCGTAGAAGCAGACATGCTCCTTGTCGGTGAAGGCATTGAGGCTGCCTCCCCGATCCTCGAGAGACCGGGCGATCGTGAAGGCATCGCGAGTCCGCGTTCCCTTGAAGACCATGTGTTCGAGGAAGTGCGAGATACCGGCGAGCGCCTCGGGTTCGTGACGGGAGCCGCGCTCACACCAGATGCCGAGGGCCGCGGACACGGCATGGGGCATCGGCTCGAGCACGATGCGAACTCCGTTGGACAGGACGTGACGTTCGATCAAGGACTCTCCCCGGACATCTGCCCCCTTCGCGTCCCCGACGGCTGGCTGGCAGGCACTCACGCGACATCGTACCGCACCGGGTGGCGCCTGACGAGATGCTGAAAAGAAAGGCAGGGGGCCCTTTCGGACCCCCTGCCCCGTGGCTGATGCCGATCAGGCCTCGACAGGCACCGGAGCCACCCCGAAGCGTGCGAGCTCCTCGGCGGAGACGCCCTTCTTGGTGAGGTTGATGCGGCCCTGCGAATCGACCTCGACGACCTTCACGACGACCGCGTCCCCGATGTTGACCACGTCCTCCACCTTCGCGACCCGCTCGGGCGCGAGCTGCGAGATGTGGATGAGGCCTTCCTTGCCGGGGAGGATCTCGACGAAAGCGCCGAAGTTGAGGATGCGCGTGACCTTGCCCTGGTAGACCGTCCCGACCTCGACCTCCTTGGTGAGGCGGTTGACCCACGCCACGGCAGCCTGAGCGGCAGCGGCATCGGCGGTCGTGATGAACACGCTGCCGTCGTCCTCGATGTCGATCTTGACGCCCGTCTCTTCGACGATGCGCTTGATCATCTTGCCACCGGGGCCGATGAGGGTCCCGATCTTCTCGGGGTTGATCTTGAGCGTGATGATGCGCGGCGCGAACGGCGACAGGTCCGTGCGCGGACGCGGCATGGCGCCCAGCATCTTGTCGAGGATGAACAGGCGGCCTTTGCGGGCCTGCTCCAGGGCAACTTCCATGATCTCGAGCGAGATGCCATGGATCTTGATGTCCATCTGGAGGGCCGTGATGCCGTCACGCGTCCCCGTGACCTTGAAGTCCATGTCACCGAGGTGGTCCTCGATGCCCTGGATGTCGGTCAGGACGGCGAAGCGCTCGCCTTCCTTGATGAGACCCATCGCCACACCCGCGACGGGAGCCTTGATGGGCACGCCGGCGTCCATCATCGAGAGCGTCGAACCGCAGGTCGAGGCCATCGAGGTCGAACCGTTGGATTCCAGCGCCTCGGACACCAGGCGGATGGTGTAGGGGAACTGCTCCATCGAAGGCAGCACGGGCAGCAAAGCCCGCTCGGCAAGCGCACCGTGACCGATCTCGCGGCGACCGGGCCCACGGCTCGGACGCACCTCGCCGGTCGAGTAACCGGGGAAGTTGTAGTGGTGCAGGTAGCGCTTGCTCGTGATGGGGTCCAGACCGTCGATCTTCTGGGCATCACCGGCCGAGCCGAGCGTGCAGACGTTCAGAACCTGGGTCTGACCGCGGACGAAGAGCCCCGAGCCGTGGGTACGGGGCAGGACGCCCACCTCGCAGGTGATCGGACGGATCTCATCGGTCCGGCGGCCATCGACGCGAACCCCCTTCTCGGTCACGAGCTTGCGCAGGACCTTCTTCTCGAGGGTGTAGAGCGCATCCCCGACCAGCTTGGGACGGGCCGCGAGCAGCGCACCGACGGGATGCGTCTCGGGCAGGGCCCGGAGCGCCTCGGCCACCTCGGCCAGCAGGGACTCGGTGTTCTTCTGGCGCGATTCCTTGTCCGGGTTCTGGATCGTCTCGGCCATGCGGTCCTGATAGGCGAGAACGAACTCGGCAAGCTCGGGCGCGAGCACCTCGGCCTTGACGTCGAGCTTCTTCTTGCCGATCTCGGCGACAATCTCGTTCTGCCAGGAGCAGAGCTCCTGGACGGCTTCCCAGCCCACCTCGATCGCCTCGAGCACCTCGGCCTCGGGCACGAGCTTGATGCCGGCCTCGACCATCATGACGGCGTCCGCGGTACCGGCCACCACGAGATCCATGTCGGAGTCATCGGTTTCGGTGAAGGTCGGGTTGATGACCCATTCGTCCTGGATGCGTCCGACCCGCACGCCGCCGATGGGGCCAGCGAAAGGAATGTCGGACACCATCAGGGCCGCCGAGGCCCCGAGCATCGCAAGCACGTCAGGCTGGATGACCTGGTCACTGGAGAGAACCGTGGCCACGACCTGCACGTCGTTGCGGAACCCCGAAGGGAACAGCGGACGGATGGAACGGTCGATCAGACGACCGGACAAGATGGCGTTCTCGGACGCCCGACCTTCGCGGCGCTGGAAGCTACCAGGCACGCGGCCGACGGCATACATCTTCTCTTCGTAGTCGACGAGAAGGGGGAAGAAATCGATGCCATCGCGCGGCGCCTTGGACATCGTGGCCGTCACGAGGACGGCGGTACCACCGCTCTGGACGAGGACCGCACCGCCGGCCTGACGGGCATACTTGCCGAACGTCATGGCGATCTCGTGGTCACCGAGCTGGTAGCGATAGGTTTTTTCAGTCTGGCTCATCGCCTCTGCTCTTTCCTGTTTGAAAGGTCATCCCACTGAACACCGGGGAATCGGACGGATTCACCCCTTCAAGCGAGAGAGCAGCGGGAGACCCGCTGCTCAGGAATGCCGCTTACTTGCGAAGACCCAGCTTGGCGATGATCGCGCGGTACCGGCCGAGATCCTTCTTCTGGAGATACGCCAGAAGGCGACGACGCTGACCGACCATCTTGAGCAGACCACGGCGGGACGCGAAGTCCTTCTTGTTGGCCGTGAGGTGCTCGCTGAGCTGCTGGATGCGGGCCGTGAGGATCGCGACCTGGACCTCGGGCGACCCGTTGTCCGTCTCGTGCCGCTTGTGCTCGGCGACGATGTCGGACTTGATTTCCTTCTGAAGGGGCATAGGTTCTCTCCTACTGGTGTGAGACGGGAACGAGGTGTGAACGCCTCGGCCGAAACTTTCCCCGGGTGGTAGGCCACCACGGTTGAAGCCTCGCGCGTGTCTCTCCGGGATGACGGATGGGATAGCATTCATTCACACGTCCCCATGATAGCAGAGATTAAGGCGGCTTCAAGAGACGAGCGGGGACCCGGGGCTCCTGCTAGCATGGGGACATGCACGCATCTCGCTGGAACCTCGTCCACGCCGACTGTCTGACCTTTCTCGATTCGCTCGAACCCGGAACCGTGGACGTGATCACGACCGATCCTGCCTATTCCGGCATGAATCAGCACCTGCAGCTGGGCAAGGGTCGGATCGTCGGGGATTATCGCAAGGGCGAGGACGACCGCTGGTTCCGGGAGTTTCGCGACGAACCCGAGCTGTACCGCGCGTTCCTCGAGGCCTGCCACAGGGTCATGAAGCCCGACGGGCACCTGTACATCATGTTCGATTCGTTCAGCCTGCTCAGTCTCGGGTCACTGGTGCGGGAACGTTTCGAGGTGAAGAACCTCATCGTCTGGGACAAGCAACGCATCGGGATGGGGCACCATTTCCGGCGACGGCACGAATGCGTGGTATTCGCGACCAAGGGACGACGCAAGCTGTCCCGCCGCGACCTCCCGGACGTCTGGTCGATCCCGAGACTGATGCGGCCAGCCTATCCGACCCAGAAGCCCGTCGAACTGTTCCGCTGCATGCTTGCCGGAAGCGCAGGCCCGGACATGGTCATCTGTGACCCCTTCGTCGGGAGCGGCTCGGCAGCGATCGCCGCCCTGATGCACGGGTGTCGGTTCGTGGGTGGGGACGTCAGCGAACGCGCGATCGCCTTCAGTTCACGGCGCCTGAGCCTGTTCGACCAGACGGGCCGAGACCCCGAGCAGAAGCCTGCGAAAGAGCTCCCGAGATTCCTGGAGGCCTGAAAGTCAGGAGTTCTGGGGGCCTGCCGGAGCCAGGACGAGTTGCCCGGTCACCTTGCCGAGCACCGACTGGATCTTGGTATTCAGGATATCGATGGCAACCTCGTTCATGCCCCCCTCGGGCACGACGATGTTCGCATGCTTCTTGCTGGGCTCGACGAATTCCATGTGCATCGGCCGGACGGTGGCGAGGTACTGGTCGATGACGGACTGCGGACTGCGGCCGCGATCATGGATGTCCCGGCTGAGGCGCCGGATGAACCGAATGTCGGCATCCGTGTCGACGAACACGCGGATGTCGAGCAGACGGCGGATCTCGGGGCTGGCGAAGATGAGAATCCCCTCCACCAGCAACACGCGGCGCGGATTCACCCGACGGACCTCGGGGAGTCGCGCATGCGACTTGAAGTCATAGATGGGCGCATCCACGGGGACCCCCTTCTGGAGGGCGCGGATGTGCTCGCAGAACAGCTCGTTGTCGAGCGACCGTGGATGGTCGTAATTGACGCGCGACCGCTCCTCGGCGGAGAGGGCCGAATGGTCGAAGTAATAGGAATCGTGACAGAGGTACGCGACCTGGTCCTCACCGGCGAGCTGGAGGATATTGCGGGCGACGGTAGACTTCCCGGACCCGGTCCCCCCGGCCACGCCGATCGTGAGAGGTTTACGCTGGCTCACTGGTAACCGCCTCGGACGTCTTGGCTTCCCCCACGATGCGATCGCCCATGCGCGCCTTGTAGTCGGCGAGCGCCGAGTCACGAGAGGGCATGTCCTCCACGAGATCGACGAACAGCTTGCCATCGAGGTGGTCGATCTCGTGCTGGATGACCCGAGCGAGCAGGTCGGACGCATCGAGGATCTGCTGACGATCCGCGAGATCCCGGTACTTGACGCGGATCTTGCGGAAGCGTTTGACCTGCAGGAACACCCCCGGGATGCTCAGACAGCCCTCTTCATCGGTGAACTCTCCGGCGGTCTTGATGATCTCGGGATTGACCAGGGCGAACGGGCGGATACCCTCGTGGGCGAGATCCACGGTGATGACCCGCTTCGAGACTCCCACCTGGGGCGCCGCAAGCCCGATCCCGTTTTCAAGAGTCATGGTCTCCATCATCTGGGCCACGAGCGCCTTGATCTCGGCCGAGACCTTGCGAACCGGTGCAGCGACCTCGCGCAAGACCGGATGCCCCATGTACGTGAGGGCCATTGCTGCCATGTTTCACCCCGAAAACCCGTGCAGGACGGACGCCAGATGGCCCCACGGACCGGAGACAAGTATAAGCTGCGGGTCCTGACCCGGGCAAGGTGACACGATCCTCCGGCGGGGTACAAGGCAGGCATGGGCACGTGCAAACAACACCCTGGCCAGCAAGCCTCCCTGCAATGTCGGCTATGCCATACCCCTTGCTGCCATCGCTGCGGCCAGGCCGGCGATGCTTGTCCGGCCTGTCATCAGGGCCTGCTCAGGCCTCTCTCGGTCAAAAAGGCGGGCCCGGATGCGCCGAGACAGGCCTGTACGAACCACCCGGGGGTCCACGCCCGGTTGAAGCTCTGCGCCTCGTGCGAGCGCTGGTACTGTGGCGACTGCATCGCTTTCGGTGGGATCTGCACCGGGTGCAACGAGGAACATGTCGCGGCCCTCAAGCCCGTGAGCCAGGCCTCTGGTCACCGTCATCATGCCGTGAAGCGCAAGCGCATGCCCGGCAAGCTCCTGCTGGGACGGATCCTGGGGGGGCTCAAGAACCTCGTGCTCTTGCTCGGTGGGGGAGCCCTTCTCTGGACGGGCTGGAACACCCTTCACACGATGCAGGCGACCAGACCGAACGCCCGACCGGCCATCGATACCCGCCTGCAGGGCGGTGCAGCGGGCGGGGCCCTCGAGGCCCTCGGCCAGCTTCAGGCCCTCCGGAAGGTGGGTGCCCGGGAGGCCGGGGGGGCAGGGCGCCCACAGGGCCCCGACCAGACATCCGAACTCGTGCGACAGGCAGGCCTGGACGATGGCGGTCTCCCGGCTGAGCCGGGTGCAGACCCGGTTCAGCAGCAGCCTGCAGCGCCCCGGACAGGTGCCATCTCCGAGGCCGAAACCCTGGCCGCCATGCAAGCGCTCATGCAGCAGGTACCGGGGGTTCAGCGGGCAGCCCCCGCACCACGGGCCGCCACCGAGATTCGCCTCGGCATCGAGGGGCTACGACGCGGCCAGAAAGTGCGGGGCCTCGTCCCCGTCAAGGTTCGACTGACGGGGGGCAGCGCCCCGCTGAACGTCGAACTTCACGTCAACGGCTCGTGGGTCGGGATGGCCAACCACCCCCCGTACCAGTTCGACTGGGATACGAGCACACAGCCACCGGGACGGTACAAGGTCCAGGCGATCGCGACGGACCCAGCGGGAGCCACCCATGCATCGTCACCCGTCTGGGTGACGGTCGCGCCGTGAGTCGAGGTGCCGCCCGTCAGTTCCCTGGCCATTCCAGGGAAACGCTCTCCTGGGAGCCATCGGCATAGCGAACGGTGAGCGGCTTGCCCGCCTCCTGCACGAGTGTCGCAAAATCGAGGAAACGCCATTCCATGGCCCGAGCCACGCCGGCGAGCTTTCCCTGAGCACCCTGGAGATCGATCTTGACCTTCAGGCGGGTGTGGGTGAATTCGGCCTTCCAGGTCGTGCCGCCACGTTCGGACGTGAAGACCGTTGCAAAGTCCTCGCTACCCCGGTCGAGCCGGAAGGTGGTCGTTCCGGCCAGCCGGACGGAGGTCAGGTCGGTCGAGAAGGCACCCGTATATTGGCCGGAAAATCCCGGCAAGGCGAAAGAGAAGCCCACCTGCTGCGGAACCGGGCGGTCACCGCCGGGCTGAAAATTCCCGAGTCGGAGTTCCGCGCTCGCCTGTCCGGCACCCTGGGGTAACGAAACCAGCTGTATTCCGACCTGCATGGCTGATGGCACCTGGGGAGCAAAGCCACGGTTGAGGTAGGGGGGAGCCCCGCCCCCTGGTCCCCAGTTGCTGCCACTGAGCACGACGTCGAGACGGCCGGTCGCACCGAAGGGCGTGCGGCTGGCCACACCAGCGTAGGATGCGGTTTCCTGCGACGGCGTCTTGACCTCGAAATCGATGACCCAGAGGCCGTTCTGGCTGGCGAGTCGAGCCAGTTCTCCCGTCGCAGGGTTCGTGACCACCTGGAGAGGCACACCGGGCGAAACGGGCGGCAGTGCGCCGAACGGCACGAGATAGTCTCGAAGATCGAGTCCGTAACGGGAGGGTAGCCCTGCCGAGACGAACCGGGACACCTCGCGCAGACAGATTCCCAGGGCGCGGTTGCTCGAGGGCACGAGCGTGTTCTTCACGCCCCGCGCGAGGGCCATCTGGGTCCGCTCATCCCCGGACATGATGCCCAGGAAGGGGCCCGAACAGGCCGCCAACAACCCGACGAGGCCCGAAATCGCTACCATCCGCCACTGATAGGCATGCATCCGTCCGTGTTCGCTCCTCTCGAGGTGCCGACCGCTGTTCGCCATGCTACCCCGTCCTGCACCGGTTCGGCGGCGAGGCTCCGCATCGATCGTGGTAGAATGACGGCCGTTCGCCCCTCAGAACCGCATGCCCAGGAGGCCACGTTTCGATGCCACGCCGCGTCATGAGCGGGATGCGCCCCACAGGCCCCCTCCATCTGGGACACTGGCTGGGGGTGCTCAAGAACTGGGTCGCGCTCCAGGACACCCACGACTGCTATTTCATGATCGCGGACTGGCATGCCCTGACCACGGGCGCCGACCGCCAGGGCATGCTGCGGCAGCACGTGCGAGACGTCCTGCTCGACTGGCTGGCCTGCGGCATCGATCCCCGGCGGGCGGTGTGCTACGTGCAGTCTTCCGTTCCTGAAATCGCCGAACTGTACCTCCTGCTCGGCATGCTGACTCCCGTGGGATGGCTCCAGCGCAACCCAACGGTCAAGGAGCAGGCCCAGGAACTGGCGATCGCCGATGACCAGCTGTCGATGGGCTTGCTGTCCTATCCCGTCCTCCAGACGGCGGACATCCTGCTGTTCCGGGGTGAGGCGGTCCCGGTGGGCAAGGACCAGTTGCCTCACCTCGAACTCAGCCGGGATCTCGCTCGGCGCTTCAACCACATGTTCGGCGAGATTTTCAAGGAACCCCAGGGCTTGCTGACCGCCTCGGCCTCCCTGCCGGGAACCGACGGTCGGAAGATGAGCAAGAGCTACGGAAACGACATCAAGCTGTCGGATGATGCCGCCACGACGCGAACCCGTGTGATGTCCATGGTCACGGACCCGGCGCGCCAGCGCCGGACCGACCCTGGCACGCCGGAGGTCTGCACGGTGTATGCCTACTACCATGCCCTCGCTCAGGAGCAGACGGACGAGGTGGCCGAGGGTTGCCGCAAGGGCACCCTCGGATGCGTGGCCTGCAAGCAGAATCTCGCAGCCACGCTCGAGGGTACCCTGGAACCGATCCGGACGCGCCGGGCAGCCCTGGAAGCCGACCCCGACGGTCTTGCCGCCATCCTGGTGGACGGAGAACGGAGGGCCCGTGCAGAGGCCAGGCGCACGATCGAGACCGTCCGAGAGGCCATGAAGCTCCATGTCCAGCCCGAAGCGACTTCAGAGTATCCTGGCTAGCGCGGGATTCGCCTCGCGTCGCAAGGCCGAACGTCTCATCGTGGACGGTCGGGTTCGCGTCAACGGCACCGTCGTGACGGAACTGGGGGCGAAAGCCGACCCCGCCGCGGACCGAATCGAGGTGGACGGGAACCCGTTGCCGCCACCCGCCGAGCACGTGGTGATCGCGCTCAACAAACCTCCCGGGGTGCTGACGACGATGCATGACCCGAGAGGTCGTCAGACCGTGGCCGACCTGATGCCTGACATTCCCGGACTGCATCCCATCGGCCGCCTGGATATCGACACCACGGGCCTGCTGCTCGTCACGAACGACGGCGACCTGACCCTCGCCATCACGCACCCGAGACACGGGCTCCCGAAACGATACCGGGCACGCGTCAAGGGAGCTTTTTCGCGACAGCCCGCGGAACGGCTCATGCGAGGAATCACCCTCGAAGACGGAACGGCACGGGCCACGGAGGTCCGCATCGGACGGACCGGACCGACCGCGACCGAGGTCTTCATCACGGTTCACGAAGGTCGAAACCGGATGGTGAGGCGCATGCTCGAAGCCGTGGGACACCCGGTCGAACGACTGGAACGCACTTCCGTCGGCCCGGTGGACCTGGGCGATCTCGCGAGAGGCCAGTCTCGCCGGGTCGAAGGTGAAGAACTGGCGCGGTTGCGGGAGGCCTGCGGCCTCCCCGTCACGAGGAGCTAGGACGCCATGACGTCACTGCGCGAACTGGGTGCTGAACTCAAGGTGGCACGCGAGGCCTCCGAGATCAGCCTGGAAACGCTGGCGACCGATCTGAGAATCAGGCTGGCACACCTTCAGGCCATCGAGGCAGGCAACGAATCGGCTCTTCCCGAACCCATCTACGTCAAGATCTTCATCCGCAAATATGCCCAGGCCGTCGGACTCGACGGGGAGATGCTGGCGGCGGCGTACTGGGCCCTGCACGCCGCGCCACCACCCGCCGCTGAGGAGCGGCAGGTCCAGCTCAGCTGGTGGGTGCTGCCATGGATCGTGGGTGCCGTCCTGGTCAGCGGGGTGGTCACCTTGTCCATCGTGGAACGCCGCGTGCCCCCGCCTCCGGCATCCCCCACCCCTGACCTCGTCACGACCTCGCCGGCCCCGATGGCGCTACCGGGCACCTTGGCCGCTCCAGCCAGCCTCTCGCTGGAGGCCTCCGGCGCCTTCGCGCCTGCAGAGGCGACAGGATCTCTGGCCGGCGCCACGGTCTCGACCTCGATCGCCACGACGAACTCCCTGGCCACGGGAAGCCCCGAGGGACGTGCATCCGCAAGCCTGGGACTCCCACCTCTGCAGCCCGGGGACACTCCCGCACCTGCCACGACGGGGCTCGCGACCGTCTCGGCCCCGACCGGTGGACAAGTCCCGCGGATCGCACAGAAAACCCGCCCCCTCATCAGGAAAGTACGCGCGAGACCGAGAACGAAACCGAGTGCCGTCTCCCCGCGCGTGCCAGTGAGGGCGAATCCCGTCGCACCGGCGAAGGTCAGCCCTGCCCCCGTGCCCCCCCCTGCAC
>Ga0079301_1000156_pt1 | contig 32456 bp, 37 predicted proteins | sample Wag4_2014_7_11_3_FD_74797 | JGI IMG/M metagenome (GOLD analysis project Ga0079301, IMG submission 74797) | Fresh water mixed with fracking chemicals microbial communities from Ohio, USA - Utica-2 Time Series FC 2014_7_11 | ecosystem: Engineered > Industrial production > Chemical products > Input... | reverse complement strand
GGGTGGTGGGGGTGGTGGTCGGGCTGCTGCGTCTGCACCAGCAGCGGCTGCTCCTGCTGCGCCTGTTAATGTGGATAAGTATTTCCGTCCGGTGGGTAACGTCCCGGACCTTGGGGCTTTAACGGCCACAAATCCGTACGAAAAGCCAAAAACTGCGGCTGAATACATTGCCCAGAACAAAGAGCTTCTTAAACAGTTTGGCGTTGAGGAAAACCCTTACGCAGAACGCGAAGCTGCACTTAGGGGCAAACAAGCTGCCGCAGGCGATGAGCGAAACAGAGCCGACGCTTTCAACATGATCCAGATCGGCGCGCAAATAGCTGGCGATCCAAGGCGTGCGGCCCAAGCTATTAGCGCAGGGCTTTATCGAGGCGTTGAGCGAAAGCTTGCCAGCGATAAAGAATTTGAAGCGCAGAAAGATAAGCGCGACGAGGCACTGCAGGCTATCAAGATCGCGCAGAATGAGATTAAAGCTGGGCACGTAAAGACTGGCATCGCGCAGCTAGAATCCGCGACGAAAAACCGCAATGATGCTCAGTTCAGGCTAGACGAGATGACAGCCCGTAGGCAGGAACAGCAGGCCAATCTGGGCATGGAAGGACTTAGAGTACAAACGCAATCCGACATTGCGCGGGGTCAAGCCGGTGTTCAGGCTGAACTTGAACTTAGAAAACTGGCGCAGGCGCTGCAAATCAGCCGTGATGAGATTGCGGCTAGACTGCAATCGGCTAGAATTGCGGCAGCAGCGGCAGCAGCACGTGGAGAGCGTACTTCTATAGAAATGGAAGTGTATAGAGAAGCTGTTGCTGGCGGAATGTCGAAAGAAAAAGCGTACGCGCTCGTTATGGGCATTAAGAGACCAGAAACCGGACCTGCTGCGCTGTTGAGCGCTGTTGGTGGTAACGCTCCTCCGGGTGCAGTACGCGAAAAGGGTAAGTAATGCCTAAGTACGACGTTGATTTTGGCGGTAAGACTTACGAAGTAGAAGCGCCGGATTCACGTACGGCGTGGCAATGGGCGCAGGCTTACGCTCTTCAAAACAAACCCAAGACTGGGTATTTAGCTGCGGCAGGTAAAGGCATCGAGCAGCTTGCCTCCGGTACGCGTACCGGGTTTGGGTTGTTTACGGATGCCAATCAAGCCGCGCTTGCTGGGTTGGAACGACAGAAAGACATTAACCAGCGTTTCGCTAATCAGACTGGTCTTGACCTGCTTAAGCAGGCTTATGAACAACGAGGCGTGCTTGGCGCTGCCGGGGAAGTTGGGCGACAAATCCCGCTTGCTATTGCTGAACAGCTTCCTCGTATTGGTGCTACCGCCGCTGGCGCTCGACTTGGCGCTATGGCTGGTTCTCCGTTTGGACCGGCAGGCGCGGTGGTTGGCGGTGCGCTTGGTGCGTTTGCGCCGTCCATGCTCGAAATGGGTGGTACGTTTGCAGAACGACAAGCCCGAGAGCAGCAGGAACGTGGCGCTCCTGTCGATGTTTCTGCCGGTAAGGCGTTTGCTGCTGCCGCTCCTGCGGCTGCGCTTGATGTAGCTGCGCAGGCTATCCCGCTTGGGCGTGGGATGATCGCTAAGATTCTTGGCGTCCCCGAACAGCAACTGGTCAGACGCAGCGAAGCACAGGTCGTCAAGCTGGCTGAAGAGCGGCTGCGCACCACGTTGGCTAAGGGCGCTGGGACTAGCGTACTTGCTGAAGTTCCGACTGAAGTCGGGCAGGCAATGATTGAGCGGCTGCAAGCCGGGTTGCCGCTTACTACTGACGACGCCATGAAAGAGTACGCTGAGAATGCGTATGGTGCGTCGCTTCTTGCCCCGCTTGGTGCCGCTGGTCGCTACTCTCAAAGAAGTGGTGCGCAAGAACAAGTCGAGCAAAAACAGATCGAACAGCGCACCGCTGAGCGGGCGCAGGCTAAGCTAGTTCAACAAGAAAAAGATGCCGCAGAAGAGCGAGCAGCAGGCATGGAGGCTGCGGCTAAGTTCATGCCGATTGAGTCTCCGATGGGCAGGGCGTCCGCTCAGCCGGATATGTTTGGCGCTGCTAGCGCGCTACAGGTTAGCCCGCAGCAGATTAACGCTGCGCGTTCTGCAATGGTTCAAGCACAGCGCGACGGTAACTGGGATGAAGTTGCTCGTCTGCAAGACATTGTTAGACAAGGCGAAGCACAGGCTGCGGCTCGTCCGGAAGGCGCTCAGGCTCCGCAAGACTTCGCTGCTATAGACCGCGAACGCCGGGTTTTGATGAACGAGATCGAAACGCTTAAGCAGCAGCGAGTAGCTATTGGCCGACAGAATTTGCCGGAAGCGCAGAAACTGGAGCTTTTGCAGCAAAACATTCGCCGCCAGCAGCAAATGGAAAGTGCGCTTGCGGACGCTGAGCGTATTGGTTCTCAGATGGGCGCTGCTCCCCAAGGCAGCTTGTTTGCTGAAGAAGAAGTTGTACCCGCAGGGCAGACCATGGGTTTGTTTGGCGAAGCTATCCCGTTGGATCGCGGAGCTACTGCCGCTGGCAATCTTCAATCCGCACTTGCGCGGGCTACCAAGCCGGGCGCTTCTTTAAGTACGGTAGAAAATGCACTGCGCGAAGCGCAAGCTGCGTCTACTGGCGTAAGCAACGCTCAGCAAGAACAGCTAACTCTTTCGGATGAGTTTGCGCGTAAACAGCGCGATCAAGAGCGTTTGTTCCAAGAGGCCGAGCAGCGTAAGCAACAGCGCGATCAGTTTGCGGCTGCGTCGCGTTCTGCGGATGTGGTTGAGGCAGCGCTGGATAATCCGCTCAAACTTCTTTTGCCCGATCCGGAAGCGCGGATTAACGAACGGCTTGCCGTTGCCCGTGCTAAAGCGCAAGAAGATAAAGGCGCGGCACTGGCCGAAGCCCGCAGGTTGGAGAAAGAAGAGCGCGATAAGGCTGAAGCATATCGTCAGCAGGTTAAGGAAAACCTTGACCGTAACGTAGTTTCGAGCGATCTCTCGTCCAAGCTTGGTCTTAATCTGCGCGGTGTGGACTCTGACCTCAATGACCCGGAGGCAGCTAGGCGCTTGCTTGAGAAAGCAACCTCCAGAATTGAGCAGCTACAAACCGAACTGGATAAAGCGGCTAAGAACGCAAAAGATGTCGCTGACGAAAACGGGTATCTAAACGACTATGGGCGCGCGCTCATGGAGAAGAACGCTCAGCTTAACGTGCTGCGCGATCTTCGTATGCGGTCTGAAAAGGCTGTGTCTGACGCGCGGGCTGTCGATACTACTGTCGATAAGATTGCTGGGCTGCTTGCGCCCGCCCCCGAGCAACAAACTGGTGAGCAAGCTGCGATCTCCGCCGCGCTTAACCGGTTGGCTAGTGCCGTTGAAGTTGCCAGTACCCAGCAAAACCTGTCCCGCGAAAACCTTGCTAAATACAGAAACCCGGAAGCCCGTCCTATTACTGCCGGTCTTGGTGTTGAGGCGGCAGAAAGCAAGATCGCTGGGCTTGAGCAGGAAAGGCGTGAGCTTGAGAAGTCACTGTCTACCATTAGTGCGCTTCGCCCACGTGGAGAACGTACAGAGGCGGAAGGGCTTAAGCTTTCCCCAGAGCAACGCGCTGTAGCCGAACAGCGACTTCAAAGCGTAAACGACAGAATTGCCGTCTTGCAAGACGCGCTTGCCCAGCCTGAGCTTGAAAAGTTCACCACCGCCGGTAAGAAGAAAGCAGAAGCTGCGCAGGCTAAACCGGCTGAACAAACGCGCGCGGAGTACAAAGGTACAGAGAACGACCTGTACCTAAAGCGTGAGCAAATTTTTGACGACATTGTTCGCGCTGCGTGGGAAGTGCGTACTAGCGACTTGTTCCGTCGGTTGCCTATTAGCAAAACAATGAGTGCTGCCGAGAAAAAGCGGCGCACCGATATCAACAACGCTAGGCGCAGAGAGCTTAAAGAGAAATCGGATCTGCTCAAGAAGCTTGGCAAAGATTACATCGACACGTTGTACCGCGAGCTTAGCCTTCAGCGAGTACAAGAAGGCGGTAAGCCTCTCCCAGCAGCGTCTAAGTACGCAGTCCTGCGTCCGGTCATTCGTGTCATTGACGAGTTGACCACACGCGCTGTAGCTACGCCGTCCACCATATACAACAAAGGCGACCTAAAAGAAGACCGTCCGCTTTCTGAGCGTCCGCTGGCAAGGACCGGCAAAGGCGATCTTGCGCTGCAAACAGAAATGGAAGATCCAGCAGTTCGCTTTGCCGATCTGGATTCTTCTATGCAGGCGGCGTTTATTGAGAGTTTGTTCAACGCCAAAGGACCGCTCGGCGACCGAATCCGTTCTTTGGTTGAGACAAAAAACAAAAAGCTTACGTCCAAGTTTCGTGGTGACACGCAGCGTGATGCCGCGCTGGAGAAGGCTTTTGAAGAGTACCGCCCTTACGCTAAACAAATTGCTGTCTACGCCGAGCAGTTGCAAAAAGCAACAATCGAAGCCGAAACGAAGGCAATGGAAGGCGTTGAAGGCGTTGTCGGTAAAGAGCGCAAGATCCTCAGACTGCCTAAGAAAGCACAGGCTGTGGCGACCACTACAGGCCCGTCTGTAGCAGAGAGGATTGCTGCTGCCAACGAGGAATATAAGCAGCGGTTCCAGCGCGTTGAACCTGAGTTTGAGCTTAAAGGCCAGACCAAGGCAGAGGTTGCGCGCATGGAAGAGCGTAGGCGCGCGGCTGAAGAGCAAGAAAAGCAGGAAGCCGAGGCTGGCAAAGAGCCTGATACCGCTACGCGCGATATGTTCTCTGAGCTTATTCCTAGCACTAAGGAGCAGCTTGACGTTGAGCGGGACCGCGTGAAGAAAGAAGCGGCTCCCTTAATCAAGGAAAACGAGAAGTTTGAAAAAGAAATCGAGGTGCTCAAGCGCGAGCAGGAAGTGCATCAGCAGTCTCTCGACACGCTAAACAGCAAACAAGAAAGCGACAGGGCTAAGCTACTTAAAGCTATTAACAGCGACTGGAATTTTGAACTTCCGGGCGACGTTGAGTCCGCTAAGCAGATGCTTGAGGATTTAGGTGCTGAAGAAGCGGCGACGCAGGGTTACAAGAATAAACGTGAGGCTATCCTTAACAGGATTGCTAGCGTCGAAGGAAAAATAAACGAGCTTAACGTCAAGATCGCGCTTAATAATGCTCTTGTCTCCAGCGAGAACACGCCTTACGTTGCGCAGCTTACGTATGCTAATCAGCTTGCAGACGCAAGCGCCAAAGCTCAGGAAGCGTTGAAGTTTTCCTACACAACGCCCAGTACCAGCAACGTGCGCCTTGAGCAAGCTCCTAGCGATAGCGACATCGGGCCAAAGACAGTCTTGCGCCCAACGGTTATTCAGACTAAAGCAGAAAAGCGTGCGGAGACACTTAAGCGGCGGTTGCAGCGTTTGATCGACGCTAACGCTACTAAGCTCAACATCCTTACCGAACAGTTAGAAGAGCTTAAGACCGGCGCTAAAAACATGGACGCCGAGTTTAGGAAATCAGCAAATGAACAACTTGCTGCTGCTAGAGATTCTCTCTATACCCGCGCGGTTAAGTTGCAGGGCAGGCTGGCGGAGCTAAAGAGCGAGTTCGACGCAGATAAGTTTTTGCTTTCGGTAGCGGCTAAGCTGCGCGCTGCGCACAAAAAACAAACGCCGCTTGAAGACCTCGCGATTCCAAAAACGGTTATTGCTGGTTACAAGTACAAAAATTTGCTTGAGCTTGCAAAGAGGATTGAAGAGACAGTTAGCAAGCGCGAAGCCGCACGTACTAAACCGCTTTCGGCGGCAAACAGAACTAAGCGCAATAAGCTGATTCAGCAGTTGAACAGCCTTCCTCAAGCAGAGGCACTAGCCAACAAGCTGCGCGTGACTGTTGCTGCTTTTGATGCGCGCCAGTTTAACGCTGATATGCAGGTGTACTTTGCGAACTTTGCGTACAACCGGCAGCGGCTTGTCGATCACTACAGAGAAGTAGAACGAACGACGAATGCGTTGGTTGAAAGCGAAGGCAAAATTGTACAAGCCGTAAAAGAGCAGTTCCCTGCGGAGCTTCAGGAAACTGAAGAGCAAGCGCAAGGACGGCGCTCATCCCAACAAAATGCTTTGCGCGCCAGAATGAAGTCGGTGTCGAAGCTGTTGACTGACCGTGCTGTTGCTGTTGACCGCATGAGCAAGGCTATTGCGGACGACTTCCTTACGCTTCAGGCAGCGCTGCCGTCAAGAATAGACGAGGCTATCTCTACAAACATCGTTTCGCTTGATGAGTTCAACGCGTTTCAACAGTACGTTACGCAGGGGCGCACGCGCCTTGAGAATTTTACTGACGGCGTAATGCAGTCGTACGAGATGCACAAAGCGGCGGTAATGCGCCCGCTTATCAAAGCAACGCAGGGCTTAGAGGCTTTGTCGGTTGCGCAAGACGACTTAATCACAAAGCTCAACGCAGTTGATGTAGATACTAGGCTGGCTGAACGGGCTGCAAAACAAGCTGCCGCAGCCAAGGCGCAGCTTATTGCCGATTTGCAAAAGCTCAGTAGCAACCAAGAGCGCAGCATTAACGAAGCCAACCTTAAAGAGCAGCAGGCAATTTTTGATGCGCAGAAGATTGGCGTACCCGTTGTGCGCCAGACGATTGTTGTTAACGAGGTAATCCTTCCTACTGACAAAGCTTCGGAAACCGCTAAAGCAGGACAGGGCGTTCTCGACATAGACGGCGCTTACGACACGCTTTATCAGCGCAAGAAAGTTATTGACCGGCCTAGCGTTACTTCTTCAAAAGTTTCAGACTACTTTGAAACGCCTGCCGAAAAGAAAAAGCGGCTTGTTGAAGAAGCTCGTGAGCGTGTTGTTTTGCCCGGTACCCCCGGCAAACGCGTGTCGGACGTTGACCGCCGTGTTTCGCGTATGGCGATGCAAGGCTATGAGTCGAAGGGAAGCACACCACCCGCGCTACGCGCCGCGACTTCTCCAGAAAAGAAAGAAGCAGCAGAGCGCACAACAAAGGCTAAAGCACTTCGTGGGTCAGCAAAAGCTATCGCCGCTGTGCAAAACGCACGCCGGGAAGAGAACGAAGCGGCGCGTATCGACAAAGCCGAATTCGACGTTGAAGGCGATATTGATTTCAGCAATCCGATTGAGTTCCGCGTCGGTGAGAAAGGCGGCGGCATTAACCTCGCTGATGCACAAGCTCGCGCCGATAAGCTGAAAGCTCCGGAAGGCGTTAAGTTCCAATACTTTGCAACTAAGGCAGCGCTGCCCAAGGCCATACTGGACGGGATCGAAGCGCAGGGTGTGGACATCGACACCGTACGCGGGGGTGTTCTGCCTGACGGAACGGTGTTTGTTGTTGGGGAAAACCATACGGATATGGTTGACCTTGAAAAGACCATCACCCACGAGCTTGTCGGTCACGTTGGCTTTGAAGGTTTTGTTGGTGAGAAGGGCATGAACGCTCTTCTCGACAAGATCCCTGACGTTCGCAACATGGCTGAGAAGCTTGGCATCCCGCAGGCGGGCATTAGCCAAACTGACAAACGCGCTGGTGATTTGCAGCTTCTTAAAGAGATCGTTGCCTACACTGAGGAAGCTCGTGTAGACGCTGGCCTGATGCAAAAGGCTGGAACGTTCATTAAGGAGATGGTCGGCGCGTTGCGCGTTGCGCTTAAGAAGATGGGGCTGGTCGATGCGTCTAAGATGACGACATCGGACCTGTACTACCTGATGCGCCAGTCCCGCGCTAACTTTAATGAGGGTAAGCCGCTAGCAGCACGTGACAGCGATGGCGCTATTTCTTTCCGGCTTGGACAAGGTGCGCGCTACGCCAGTGACGTACCGGCTATTCTGACGGCTAAAGACAGCACGCTGGTCAGCCAAAAGAAACGTGGCTGGGAGCGAGTAAAAGCTAATGTGCGCGGTCTTGAGTTCCGTACGCAGTTCATTGACCGTGCTGCTGTACATGAAGAGATTGCTCGACGCGGGCTTGCAGAAGGACTACTTGATCCCGTCAAGGCGATGGACCTGACGTTTTTCATCCGCATGCACGATCAGCGCAACAGCTTTGTTGCTGAGTCGGCTACCAATGGCACGCTGCAACTTGTCAAGAACGACAAAGGCGAAGTCATAGTTGAGTCCAAGCGCGGCGCTAGTCTGAAGCAAGTGTCCGAAGCGTTGAGCAAGGCCAAGGTAGGAAACCCAGAAGCTACAAACATTCTGTTTACCAAATACCTGTTGGCTGAGCGTGCGCTGGGTAAGGACGGCGTTGGGATCGACAAGCTGAACTACAGCAAAGACTTCGATCCAACCGAGCTTAAGGCCGCGCTTGAGTTTGGGCGTGGCAACGAAGCGTTCCAGACCGCGCGCGGTATTTACCGTGAGTACAATAACGGACTGATTGACTTTGCTGTTCAGACCGGCGCTATCAGCAAGCAGGTGGCTGCGGCGTACACGAAGGGCGACTACGTTCCTTACTACCGTGTCGGCAAAGACGGCATCGTTGGGTTGTACATTGGCGGTGAGACGCCGATTCGGATTGGCAGCATCAAAGAGCAGCCTGATCTTCAAAGCCTTGTGGGTGGCGATGAGGCTGTGCTCGACTTCTTCACATCGTCTTTGCAGAACACGGCGATGCTGACGGATCTGTCGTTGCGCAACCTTGCCACGCGCAATGTGGCGTTCACGCTTAAAGACCTTGGTATCGCTGTGCGGGTCGGTTCCGGCGTAAAAGGCAAAGACATCATCAGCGCCAAGGTTGACGGCGAAGAACAATCGTGGCGCGTCGATACCGCCGCCATGGAAGAACTGTTTGGTGACATCCCGCCCGAGCTTGTTGTTAAGGGGATGGAAGGTATTGTCACTACGTTCCCTGCCGGACTCAGGCTGCTTGGCATCCCGTCTAACATTCTGCGCAAGTTCGTGACGCGCGACCCGCGCTATGCGGTGCGGCAGGTTGTACGCGATTCACTGACCGGGTTGTTTACTTCTGGCGCTGACTATAAGCCTGTTGTGTCTGCGCTTGGCGAGATGAGCAAGATCGCCAGCGGAAAGAGCACCAGCGCAAACGTCCTTCAGAGTCGCGGTGTGATCGGCGGGCAGGTTATCTCTGGCATGCCAGACGATATGCAGAAGATCATGCAGCAGATTGCCAGCGGCAAGAAGGGCTGGTCCTACGCCATGGCGAAGCTGGATTCAGTTGCTATGGCTGGCGACGCGGCGACCCGCGTCAATATGTACAACTCGTTCCTGAAACAAGGTCTGAGTGAGCGCGAGGCTACCCTTGCTACGCTTGAGTCGATGAACTTTAGCAAGCGCGGCGTATCGCCCAGCATGTACATGCTGAACACGCTGATCCCGTTCTTCAACGCACAGATCGTCGGCCTTGATGTTCTGTACAAGGCGCTGACTGGCAAAGCCACTATGCAGGAGAAGCTGCGCGTCAAGCAAAAGCTGATTACGCGCGGGTTTGTTATGGCTGGCATGACGATAGCCTACGCCGGGATGATGGGCGACGATGAGGCGTACGAGAACGCCACCCCGCAACAGCGCTACGGTAATTGGTTCGTCCGTCTGCCGGGTATTGCCGAGCCGCTTCGCGTGCCGATCCCGTTTGAAATCGGGTTCGCGTTCAAGGCGCTGCCCGAAGCTCTGTACCATATGTCTAAGGACGACCCCAAGTCCAAGCAAGCTGTTGCTGGTTTGAAGAGCCTTGCCGCTAACTCGGTGCCGGGGCTGTCGTCTTATTACTTGCCGCAGGCTATCAAGCCAGCGCTTGAGGTGGCGCTCAACAAGAGCATCTTTACGGGCCAGCCGATTGTCAGCGACAAGCTAGCGCGTATGACCCCCGAGATGCAGTTTGATGAAAGAACTTCTAGCCTTGCCAAGTTCCTTGGTGAGACGGTTGGCGTGTCGCCCAAACAGGTTGACCACCTCGTCAATGGCTACTTCGCTACGTTGGGCATCAGCTTGCTGCGCTTGCCTGACTTTGTTTTTGGTGGCACAGCGGTGCCGCAGCCGACTGCGCGTGTTAGCGACTACCCGATCATCGGCGGGCTGTTCCAGCCTAAAGACGCAGGCGGCATTTTGCAGCTAGCGTTCCAAGAAGCTAAGGCTAACGAGCAAGCGATGGCTACGTTCAAAGCGCTGGCAGAAGCTGATCCCGCCAGAGCGCGCGCTTTCCTGACGCAGTACGTTGGGCAAATTGCAATAGCGTCCATGGCGGGGAGCCTGCGCCAGAATATTGGGGAAATTAACGCTGCCGAAGCCGCCGTCCGCGCAGCGCCTAACATGAGTTCGGAGCAGAAACGCGAGACGCTTGACCGGTTGCGGCAGATAGAACTTGCACTGGCCCGTCAAACTGTGGCAGTAAACCGGCAAGTAGAATCTCGTTTTGCGGCGCAATGAGCCTGACTATGGTTACCAAGCGAAAAAGCAAAGACATCCCGATGGTAATCGTTACTTGGGTGGACGCCGCGTTTAGTACAACTTCGCACTGGCAAGATGGAGACAAGCCCGCCCCGCCTAAAAAGAAGGGGCTGCACCTATGTGCAAGTATTGGGTTCCTTGTCCATCAAGATGATGAGTGGGTTCAGCTAGTAACAACGCTGACGGACGGGGCGCATGCCCATGTCACTGAGATCCCTGCCTCGATGGTTAAGACCATCTCACTTCTTAAGTCTAGCGGTCTGTTTGAGGCTAGCTAGCTTATTACCCTTCTTTAGGTTCTCCCGTGCTGGGATAACTTGAAGGTTGTTGGGTATATGCAGGCCGGATACGTTCTTGCCGCTAAGGGGGACGATGTGGTCAACATGCCACGGCACCCCGGTGATCCTCGTAAGCCAAGCCGCTTGATTATATAGCGCAGTCATTGCGTGTATATGCTCTTTGGTCAGCCAAGGCGGGGTGCGCTTTTTCTTTTCTGCTCGCCTACGGGCGTTTATTGCAAGCGCCTTCCCGGCATTATTCTTCTTCCAATCCCTAGCGACCTTTCGGTGTACATCGGGGTGATCGGCATGCCATTCCTGCCTGCACGTTCTACAGGCTCGGTTTCTTACATGCCTAGCGGCTATGTGTCCTTTCCTGCACGGGATGCCCGTGAAGTAATACGATAGTCCTGCTGCTACCGCTTCCTGCTTACTGATTACCTTAGCGGCGCGGAGCTTACCGCCATTTGAGCGCATGTTAGCTACCTAATCTTTTCACCGAGCGGTGGCCCGGAGCAAACAAACAAAACGCCAAGACGACCATTTAATATACCGGGGTGTGCCTTAGCACGCGCCCTGTGCAGTATGGCGTAGCGCAGTCCCAGTTCACGGGTAGCTTCAAGATCAAGCGCGGGTACAAAGAACCACTGCCCGCGCTTGATCCCTTCCCAAGGATACTTAACTCTGGTCGGGCGTTTCATCCTCGATCACCCGAGTAATAGCGATACAGTTGACGCGCATCTGCGGGCCTTTTGTTTTAGCCATCAGATCCCGTTTGCCATACGCAACCTTGTACAACTTCCCAACCTGCGTACGGAAATCGGCATAGCCAAAGCTCATGGCTGAGCAGTGTGCCTTGAGTAACTGCTCCTCAATGACATACACCAAATACCCCGGCTGTATCCCATGCTCCACACGCCCGAATATCTGACTGCGGGTAATGCTCTCATCAACAACGCCATTATCGCCAATCGTTGCTGCCAGAGATCCGTTGATCGCGCGAACCACCACAAACTTACCGTAGTTATCACGCGTAAACGCATTGAGTATATCTTCTGCGCTGCGAACATTCGACCGAACATTACGCCGTGCATCCTCAATGAGCTTACCGATAACATCAACGATAGCGCGGACCGGGTAGTCCATGATGTTGGCGTACTGCTTGCCACACAGAATCGCACCAGCCACTAGGCAAGTAGCGCCAGCGAGCCAGAACCGCTCATCGTTCGTAGCCTTGTACTCCTTGTACAGCCACTTCTGCGTAGCCTCGACTACTTCGCGTACTACTTCTTCGTTATCCACCAAGAACTGCGCATAGACCGGACCGGCCACACCGTAGTTGGAGTGAAGCGATTTAATAATGTCTATCTCGTGCGGCTCCCACTGAAGCTCGACAGTCATCTGCATCTCAAGCAAACGCCGAAGCTCGCCTTCTGACGAGTGTTTGCGCGCACCGGTCAGGTAGTCAACGGTGTGCGTGTTAGATGACATCAGGCACAGCGCCTGCCATATAGACAGGTTGAGCCGTTCCTTGTTAGCCCCCGATTCCATGCGCTCTTTACCGCGCCCTTCTGTCATATCAAACAGGAAGGACGGAAACCACTCGAAATCTTTTCGGTTCTTGTCAGTAATTTCGTCGCAGATAAGTGGGAGGCTGTTTAGCATGCCAAGGCGTTGCTGCATGGCTACGTCGCTGGTCTTCTTACCAACACGGTAATGCACTGGGTGACCCCATACGCTAGCTGCAAGATCGAGCGCGAGCGATTTGCCCGTACCGGACTCCGTACTACCGATATGAAACGTCATACCGTAGAACCCGGTAAAGCGCATCAGTGGGGAACCGAAACCCACCATACCCATAGCCAGAATGTCGTGCATCCCCCGCTTTATTAGCAGTCTGTTAAACGCACGCCAAGCATCGAGCGAACCTTCTGGCTGCGTGCTCTTGTTGATGTTGCTGAGTTCTACCATCGGCACGCGACGCGCGGGCATACTGGGCGCGTATATACGTTCGTTATGCACGAACGTGCTGTCCGGTTGCCAGCCGTAGCTCGATGGCACCTTAATAGCCTGCCTGTTGACAGACGCTTCCTCCACGCAAGCACGCACGTACGCAAATAAGTTGGCGTCGTTGCCTGCGCCGATTGCCGCAACGATGTTCTGCTCAGCCAGTGTCTTGCAGGTATCGTCCTTCGACACTACCGCGCGCTGCGGTATGGTCACTTGCACTGTCCCGGTCGGACGCTGCGCCACCATGTGTACTACGTGCTCGCCGCTGGGGTTCTGCAGGATATCAACAACAAACAAATCATACGGCAGCACCAGCACCTGCACGGTTACGTTCTGCTTGTTCTCATCTTGCTTCTCGACATCCTTAAATATGCCGCCGTTCTTACCGTAGCTGAACCCGCGCGGAGGTGTCGGGCGCATCAAGGTAGGCGCTGCCACCGGAGGCGGCGCTACGACTGCTTCAACAATCGGCACTTCCTTCGCCGTGTTGTCGGTGAGGATCACACGCCCCAGCATCAGCGGGTTGGTGATCTTGCCCCAGTGAGGACAGGACTCGCACACGCCGGGATTCTCAGAGTCGAATTTAACGCACGGGTACGGACCTTTGATCTCCGACAGCTTTCTGTGCATACGCTCTTCAGCGTACGGGTGCAGATCGCTCAGCCACTTCGCAGCTTTCGTACCGTCGCTGCACTTTTGCGCAATCGACAGCCAGCCACGCCACAGCGGCTCCATCCCTTCTTCAGCGGCGTTGTCCACGTAGTGCTGCAACTGCCCGCAGCCCACGCCATTCTTAGTCTTGACCAGTATGTCCTTGAACCGCGTCTCGCTGTTCTCAATCAGCTTGACGCTTGCCGGGGACATGCTAGTCGGGCGCTTGCCGGGGATGTTGACTGGTGCCGGGGCGTAGGACTCCACGCTTCCCAGCTTGCTGCTGATGAGCGTCTTGATGTCCTCAAAGGAGAAACGATCCCCCTCAGTCATCAGCGTGACGGTCGCGGGCGGCGTGAACTTGTAGTTGCTTGTGCCGGGGATGCGCAGCACCCGCGCTGCGTCAGCAGGCACGGAGTAGTCAATCGCCATCTTGTGCTTGTGGGCCAGCCGCTTGAGCGCTTCTGCTGCAGGCTTCCACATCGCCACCGGTACGTCAGCATCCAGCGGCCAGTACACGTGGAACCCGCCGCCTGACGATACTACCCACGGCTTACCAAGATCACCCAACCCGCTCTCAGTGAGAAAGGTGTCGAGCGAAGCCAGTGCGTCTTCGCGTGACTCATAAACCTTGCCGACCTTCTTAGCCGTTGGGGTTTCGGACACATCGAAGTCCATGAAGAACGAGCGCAGATACTGCGCGTTCGCTGCCTCACGCTTGCCGGGTTCTTTGAATGAAGCGAGCGCAAAGTAAATATCGCACTGCTTCGCAGTCCATCGTTCTACGTTTGTCAGTATCTCCTCAATAGATTGTACGAATACGTGCTCTTTCTTCTTGGTCAGTTCACAAGTGCAGTAATGGCCCGAAGAAGGCAGCACGGCGGACAGAAACTCCCGTGCGCTCATCGTGTCTGTCCAGTGTTATTTCATGTCATCGGCAAGGTCGAGCAGTTTGCGCAGGCGTTTGACGATCTCATCCTGCCACTCCAGCGGAAGGCCGAATGTGTTCCTGTCTAGTCCTGCTGTTATCAACTTATCTTCTGCATGACGCAGAAGTTCATCGTCGGTCAAGCTACGAGGTTGAAGTGCTGACATACTTTTCTCCATGCTTCATCTGCGGTAGAGCTACTAGCCATAAGGTCGATGAGCGTCTGTACGCGCTCCCTATAAGCTGGCGTTACCTCTCCACCGGAAAACCAGTTGTAAACAGTCTGCCGCGTAGCACCAGTTGCTATAGATACGCGTGACACCGAGAAGTCCAACACTACCGCCCACTTGCCCAGCTTGCTGCCCATCGTTTTAGGCGCTAGGTCAATGGAGGTACGAATCTTTTGCGAATAAGGCATAGATAAAAACAGGGGCCGAAGCCCCTGCCCTTTGTGAGTTGAAGGCTTACTCGTCGTCAGCTTCCCAGTTGTCGATGACAGACGAAATGTTCGCCGCCTTCTTAGGAGCAGTAGCGGGTGCTGCCTCCTTACGCTTGGTCGGTTCCTCGGGTGCTTCTTCCTCTGCAGCGGGTTCTGCCTTCGCTGCTTTGGGCGGCTTGCCGGGGAGCGCCAACGGCGCGGGGGCTGCTACTTTATCAGTCTGCGCAAACGACATGGTGATCGCCTGCTTGGCTGCGTCGGACTGTCCCTTCTCTTGGCACACTGCGTACTCGTCATCCGTAAGCCAGCGGGATGCTTCAAAGTGCAACTTGGGCGCAGTGGCCTTCAGGTCGAACTTCATGCGGGTGACCAGCGCCTCGGGCGCAATTGACTGAGCGCCGAGCCAGCGAGCGTACGCCTGCAGCGGACGGTTGCCGCCTTCTTCTTTGCCGAAGATCGACGTAGCGGGCGCAGTGATCTGCAGAACGTCGCCCTTGACATCGTTCGCCAGCACCACAGCCAAGCGCTGACTGAAACGGCAAGCACGCGAGTCGCCCTGCCCCGAACCCTTAGCGTTCTTGTCGCAGTTAACGCAGCGATCAGACTGCGGGCTAGTGATGGACGCATCGGGCCGCTCACCGTCCGCAGACCAGCAATCCGGACCGCTTGCCTGCCCTTTAACGTAGGTGCCTGCGTAGAACGTACGACCGACACCGGGCGCTGCTGCGACGATGACAACATCGAGATGCCGATCAGGGATCGCAGCGACTTCTTTGCCAGATGCGATCAAGCGGAAAACGCCGCCCTCGATGCTAATGCGCTTGGTGCTGTTGCCAGCGTTGCCAGCAAGAGCTTTGGAGATAGCCGACTGCGCGCTGCGAGCGAAGGCGGGGACTTGTGCGGGGTTGAATGTGAGTTCGTTAGCCATGGATAGCTCCTTAATTGGCAGTAGGTTTGCGTACGGACACGGTGTACTCAGTCTCAGCGTTAAGACCGGGCGGCACTAAGGCAGGGTTTGACTCAAGAAATTGCTGCATGTTTGTTTGATGGATGCGCTTCTCAAACAGGTCAAGGGCGTCATGCTCAACGACAAAGCTTTTGAACGCGTCCCAGTCCTGCGTGAAGAAGCGCTGCTTCTGACCGAGGATGATCGTGCCGCCGTTAGTCCTAGCAGTCTTCATCCCCTGCGCCATCATCTGATCCTTCATGGCGTTAGAGACAAGTTCTTGCTGAGACTTCAACTCTTCGATCTTGCCCTCGTACTCTTTGTTGATCTCTTGAATGGCCGTGCGAATCTTTACGTAAATCTTCGCCAACCGCTCAAGCGGAATCGTCGGTTCGTCCACTGTGTTACCTCTCTTGTTGTTGGTGCTGCGAAAACCAGTATGTCAATCTTTTTACTTTACGTCAAGCTCCTCCTTGTATAAATCTACCAACAGGCTGTGCTCCTCGACGCGGCCCTGTAGCTTGTTGAACATCTTGCGCTCGATCTCGCTGCCTTGAATGTGTACTACCAACACCTTTGTACTATCCTGCCCAACCCGGTCAGCGCGGGCGCAGCACTGTAGATACGTATCAACGGACATCACTGGCCCCCAAAACACAACCGTGTCGGCTGCGGTTAGCGTCACGCCATGCGCTGCAGCCTGCGGCTGGATCACGAGTACGCGAGGGTCTGGTGTTTCTTGGAACCGTTTGAATATTTGTCCGCGCTTTGTTGCTGATATGTCGCCGTGTATCTGCTCGTTTGTGACACCGCTGGTTGTGAGATGAGTGCTGATTGTGTCGATGCTATGGCGATACGGCACGAACACGATGACCTTGCGATCCGTTTCATTAAGCACCTCCATGAGCACAGACAGGCGCGGGCCACAGTCGAACTCCACTACTTCTTTAGTGTCGGTGTACGCAGCACCAGCGCTTATCTGTAGTAGCTTGTTCACACCGGCTGCGGCGTTAACCGCTGTAATCGTCTCGCCTGCTGCGTCGATTAGCATGCGCTCCTTGAGCAGCTTGTAATACTTCATCTGCTGCGCAGTCAGTGCTACCTCACGCGTGACTGTGATGACGGGCGGCAGATCAAGGCACTCTGCTTTTGTGTAGCGTATGGCTGGTTGTAGCGCGGTGAATACGTCGGCATGCGCCGTCTCCTTCGCTCCCCACTTAAAGTGCGTGAGCTTTTGCATCACCTTGTCCCGCCATGCTGTATAGAACTTTGGAACAGCAGACGGATTAACCAACTTGGCTAGCCCGTAGGCGTCGAGCGGTGACTGCGCAGCGGGGGTACCCGTCATCATCCACAGGAACGTCGTCGGCTTGAGAATTTTGTTGAGCGACTTCCAGCGCTGCGTGCTGACGTTCTTGTAGTGGTTCGCCTCATCCACAATGATTAGATCGAACCTACCGTCAGCGTTGATCTCGTCTGTGATGAGGTTCAGTCCGTCGTAGTTGACGATGACGAACTCGTAGTCGTTCTGCACCATCTCTATCCTGCGCGACGCCTTGCTGTGGTGGGCTACGACAGCGGTGCGGTGTATGACTGAGTTGCCGATATCGCGCATCCACGCACTCTGCATGATCGACAGCGGGCACAGGATCAGCACGCGCCTGACCTCCTTGCGCTTCATCAAGTAATCAGCCGCCCACAGTGCTGATAACGTCTTACCAGTACCGGGTTCGCTGAACACAAACGCGCGGCGGTACAGCGTGAGGAATGACGCCGTATCCTTCTGGTGCTCAAACGGTTTATACCTCCCCGGCCAGTTGTAGCGCACTGTGATGGGCGACGGCACATCCCTAACACCTAGATTGCGCAGCACCCGCGCTTCGTCCAGCCCGAAGTAAATTGCTACTTCGTGCAGACCGGGGGAAACTTCTCGTACTACTTTGCTGCGGGGTATGACGCTGTACTTGGAGGGACTACGTGTTCGTAAAACGATTGCTTTGTTATCAACTATCTGCACATCACCACCTCTCTACAAGGCGGCAGATCGGGGTTGCCCCCGTGCCGACCGTTATGTGCCATTCAAGATGGGGGGTTGACGCTAGTCGGGCGGTAACTTCTTTGAAGAAGCCATCAGCTTCAGTCTCCTCCGTAGTTACCCAGCGCGTTCCAAAGCGTAGCCGCCAAGCGTCGAGCAACAACCCCACATCCGCGCTTAGCACGCTCTCTCTAGTTTGTATCTCCACTATGTACTCTCCTAATGTTTTGGGTTTAGCTCGCATGATCTGACCGGGCACCAGCCGCACAAAGGCGTTTGAGTCGGATTCCACACATCATTGGCGTAGCTCGCTGCAAGCCTAGCCACGCGCTCACGGTACTTCCACCACGTTGCTTCAGCTTCGCTGCTATGTAGTTTGGACTTAACGATGCTGTTCTTTACTACAAAGAGAAGGGCGCTGTTAACTTTTCGCACTTGTGGAAAATGGGCAAAAGTCATCAGGGCCATAAGTTCAAGCTGATCTGTATCAGGGTAACGATCATTGCCAGTCTTATAGTCGAAGCACCAAGCGGTCAGGTTCTCTTCGTCAATGATTAGCAAGTCAGCTACACCGCGTACCCATACGTCCTTCGCAAAGAAGTCGCACGCGCTGCCGTCCTCTCGGACGCCCATCTTGAACTCTGCAAACTTTCGCCCAGCCTTAGCGTGCAGTGAATATAAAACAGGTTTAACGAACGCAAACTGTTCCGGCAGTGGCTTGCCCTCATTCGTGTAGTCCTCACACGCTTTGTGTAGCTGTTCACCGTACAGGATCTGCTCAGTCTTAGCTTGTTTAACTTCTTTGAGTACGCGCACCCTGTGATAGCGCCGCGCGCAGCCCTCGTAATCTTTCAATGCACTGTAAGACCAGACGATTTTGCTCATAGTTTGGATGTTCTGATTGCTTCGTAGAAAAGCTCAGCAAAGCGCGTGACGAATCGTTCGTCGGACCACAACGGATGCTTCATGTCGTAGAGAACCGCATGCGTAAGCTCATGAATAAAAGTCTCACCACGCTCGTGCTCGGAGAACGGTATGCCTAGCCTGTCGTCCTCGTACACGTGAATGATGCGTTTATCGTGATGCGTTTGCCCGCGCAGGTATGAACGCGGCTGGCCTCCTTTAACAGTATATTTTTTACGCTTGATTCTGAAACTTGTAGGTATCTTCATGTGTTCTCTCCTGTTGTGTGTACATCTTTACTTCGCTTGCCCGTACCTAGCGCCGGAGCCTGTCTCTGCTGCTAGTGGGATATCTGGCATATACGATGGCTGCTTCACCATCTGCGCCAGTACCCACGGTTCAGCCTCTACAACTTCCTTCGTTGGTACCAATACAACTGCCTCGTCATGCACGGTCAGTACGCACGGATACCTATTCTGTATCCGCAACATTCCGTCTGTCATGACACACCGTGCGACTGCTTGCACAATGTTTTCAACCAACTTCGCCCCGTATAACTTTGTTTTATCCGGGCCGTAAAACCACTGCTTCCTGCTTTTTTCGTCAAGCTCAAATGTAAGCTTAGGATACCGCAAAGCCATACCCGATGGAAGGACTATCTTCTCCTTCTCAAAGCGCAGGTACTTGAAGTCATACGGCTTGCCGCCGTGCAGGCTAGTCTCAATCAGGCTATCGCATAACTCCCACAGGCTACGCACAGGCCACGCTGCTTTCCTATAGCGCTCGATGATGTTCTTTGCGCACACGGCATGAACGATTACTTCTTCATCCGTACACGTACGCGGTATGGTCAGCGCCTTCTCATGATTAACCTCCCAGCTAATAAAGTCAGCAACAGACTGACCATCGAGGCCCATCTGCTTAGCGAACTTCTTGTCGTACCGTACAGGTGGAGCACCGAGGAATCCTACTAACAACTGTGCAGCAAAGGACCACCAGCCCAGCCCGTAGCCTGCACCGAGCAGTGCTGACTTGGCAGACTGGCGCAAGTCAGGGTGATCCTCCTTGTTAAGCCCCGGTATGCCGAACATCTGCGCACCGAACATTGAGTACGGATCTTCGCCTGCCTTGAACACGTTGAGCAGGTACTCGTAGTCAGCCAACCAAGCCAGCACGCGCGGCTCAATCTGAGACAAGTCACAGACAACGATGCTGTAGCCAAGCGGTGCCATGATGGCGTTGCGCAAGAACGAGCCACGCTTGAGGTTCTGAAGGTTCAGCCCTTGCCCGCGCGACGCCTGCATGCGTCCGGTGTGCGCTGCGTAGTAGTGCAGCGGTACTGGAAGCGTGCCGCGCTCACTGATGTCGAAGAACCGTTGCGCTCGTGTCCTAGCCTGCGTTGACTTAACTGCTATGCGTGCTTCGCACAGCAGCGCCACGTTCTCGTCGTCATGGTTGAGCAGTGCTTGGAAGTGGGCGTCGTTCTTGGCAAACGCGTAGGCTTCCTTGCCCGTCGTCTTGCTCGTCTTAACTGGCGGGTTTACACCGAGCAGAGTCAGTAGCTCAGCAAACTTCTCGTTGCTCGCCAAGTCCTTCTCTGCAACGCTCAGCTTGTTGAGCAAGTCCGTACGCTTCGTTTCTTCTTCAACGATGGCTTGCTTCAGCATCTCCCCGTCAAGCTCAAGCTGCGGGTTGATATACATCCGAATCACCATGTCGATGAGGCGCAACTCCTTGGTCGGGTACCCCGCCGGTCCAGCCATCTCGTTTAGCCGGTCGAATACTTTCTCAAGGAGGAACACATCATGCGCACAGTACGCGGCAAGCTCTTCTTCGATCTCTGGCGTTAACTCTTCAAGCCCATCGGTACTGTGTACAGCGTGTCCTTTGGGCGGCAGACCGAACTCTTCTGCCAGCTTAGCCAACCCGTTGCCCTCATTGCCACGCAGCGCCCGCGCCATGCTCAGCGTATCCATAATGAACGCGGGATACACGCCGTAGTGCCAAGCTAGTATGGCTACGTCGAACATGGCGTTGTGCGCCATTACTGCAGTTCTAGACCAGTCGACTGTATTGAGGAACAAACGCAGCTTGCTGTGCGGAACCCACTGCGTTTCGTTGTCCTCGCCGTACCACTTGAAGCAGAACCCGAATGCCTTGAAGCGCGGGTCACGAACATACTCCTCGGTCGTTACCTTGCTGAGTGTGTAGTCCTTCTTAGACCAGCGCGTCTCTGCGTCCACTAGCAAGATTCTATCGAACGGTTTTGCCATCTACTTCCCCAAGTTCTTTCAGCAACTGCCGCCACGCGTCTCTATAAGTATCGCGCTCGGCCCGAACTATTTTGTTATCCGCCCATACCGCTTCAGCAAAGCGTACTAGGCTTTCGTGCCGCCAACTTCCAAAGTCAGGCATAGGAAGATCGTTAGTGTCTGTCATTTTTTTCCAACTCCTCAATAAGTTTTTCAAGGTACCACTGCGCCTTGCGTACATCTTCAAGACGGTTTTTAGATTCGTAACGCCAAAGATATTTAATTACGTTCGCAACACAGATAGCTTGTATACCCGGTTTGTTGACGGTGGCGGCGGCAAGGGCGTCGATACATTCAACCTCGCCGTTACGGTAATGCTGGGGGTTGATTCTGTCGTTGATGTTGCTTTGCATACTCTTCTCTCCTTCTAAGTTTGGCTCTGTACTTCAGTTGACGCTGCGCTGGGGTCATCGCAGTGCGGGGTTTATCCACATCCTCTCGATCTCCGATCCCGTAGACTTTAAGAACGTACTGCTTGCGGTGGTTCATTCTCCACGCACGGATATAAGCGGACCCCGCCCTGTGCATCTCCCGTGTGTACCGCAGGACTGTGACGTAGTGCAACCCTGTCCGTTCTGCCAACTCCTCGCATGTGTATTCGCCGGGAAGCATTTCTTTGAGTAACAACGCGAACGACATCGCGTTAACTTTTATCTTATTGGGCATGTGTAGGGAGTTTAGGGAGTTTAGTAAGTTTATGCTGCGGGGATAATTGCTTTGGGGTAGGGACAATTTGTCCCCCTCCTTTACACCATTTGCAAATGAATCCCGTGCGGGTAGCAAACGCTGAAGCGCCATATGTGCTGTTACACTTTTTGCAAGTCCTTCGGGCTTTAGTGTCTTTCATGCTGCAACCACCTCGTAATCCTTAAACACAACCCCTTTACTCGCGTCGCCTACCTTGCAGGCTCGGCTGTTATCAACCAACTCCCCGCGTTGCTTTACCATACGTTTCTTTGCCGTACATTGATTTGTGGTGCTTTGTGTTGCTACAAACTGCTCTACAGTCCGTTGCGTTTGAGTCAAAAACGACTCGATCAATTCACCTAGATGAACTGACCGCGTTGCTTTTCGGTACCGTACCTTGCACTAACTTACAATACGTTTCCTTGTCTTGCTCTGCTTCTGAGTCCCTGAAAGTGACTCGATCAATTCACCTAAATGAACTGACCGCGTTACTCTTCAATACGGTGCGGTGACGTTCAATACGCCGCCGAGCGGTTCTATTTGTTGCCCTACACTACTTTGCTTCTGAGTCAAAACGACTCGGAGAACCGGCCGTTGCCGACCAACTCCCCGCGTTGCTTTGCGATTCCCTGTAATGCCCTACTTTACGGTACTCTTCTTCGCCCCGCAGTACCCATCACTGCACATTAATCCCAGCGAAAGAAAACCTTGAACGCATTCCATCTTGCATCATCACGGACCGAGCTTCCGAACGGTCCAAGTCGGCTTTGTACTCTTTAGGTGTGTTACTACTTAGAGTTTGTGCCCGCTTCAATTTTTTAGATGCAGCGTTTATGTAAAGCTCAACTTGTTTAGCGTTCTCACTCGGCAAAAGAACACGATAACCGGAGGGCGTACCAGCTAAGTAACGCCCCATCTTAAGTAGCTCTCCGCGAACATAACCAATCGCAGATAATTCGATCAAAGTAATCCGATCAAACTCAGCTTTAGTTCCAACATCGGGCACTTTAATATCTAAAAGTTTATGAATATCTTCCCTCAAGATGATAGACCCATACTCAAGCAATCGAGAATCGAATAACTCATCAAATAAGTCACGATATACGTTACTCACTTTTTACCTCCACAAGTGCGCGGCCAAATGTCGGACGAAGATCACCAAACCCAACGTATTTCCCAGCGTATTTAGCAATACGATCTAGCATTCCGAAGTCCATGATCGCATCGTCATACTCGACATTTGCGCTAAACGACCATTCATGGAAGATCGGGAACACTTTGACCACACGGACTTGCCCCTGCGGTAGCGCAATAGTGTGGCGGAACGTGGGATTACCAACTAGATCAGAAGACTCTCTAACTTTGTCGGAGTCCTTGTAGTTTAGTTTCAGTTTCGATTCCGTCACGAATAGTCCACCCCGCAGTTTGTCCCGCGATAGTTTGACTGTTGCAAAAGCGGAACCCGCTAGTCCCTCACTCATCCATGTAGAAGGAACGTATGCACCGAGACTGTCGTCAAAATAAACCTTAGCCGCCATTTCAAGCTGGCGCAGTTCAAGATAGTCATCGTCTGTGCGCCGAGTCTTTTTGTCATTGATCGCCTTCATCTTTCGGGCGTAATGATTGAAACGGTCTACAGTTTGGGGATTGTTTGTTAACAAGGGAGCGATACCCTTGACACTAATTACAGCAGTTTGCATTGTCATTTCTTCCATCCTCTAAGTTTAGATATTTCATTACACGCACACTCGTAATGAGCTGGCCCCCATGACCAACAGTTTTTGGCGTGGATAACTACTTGTGGTGGTGCGGGTTCATGCTGTTTATCTGCGGGGATAGTATGTACCGGTGGATGTTCGTCTTCTCTATTCCATCTCATCTTTCTATTATTAGTCATTCCTCCCCCCTTGCGCGGATTGCTTCAGCTAATCCCTGCACATCGTAGTCGGGCCATCCATCACACACCTTCGCACACGCCTCACGCTCGGCAGCAAGCAATCGGCCAAGGTCGTCAGAATTAACCCTGAACACACCTTCGACTTCAGTCTCTGGAAGTCCTTGCTCCCGCGCCATGCGGATGATGTCTTCTTTAGTCATCTGCTGCGTATCCTCCAATAAGATTTGTTTGCTGCGAAACTTTCAGTAAGCAGGCCCATATCGTATAGCCGCCTCAACAAGGTGCCTGTATGTGTGTAACCCACCCCGATCTCTTCGCTTACTTGTCGAATGGTTTGTGGTCCGTTCTTTTCAAGGAAGCGAAGGATCAGGATCTTGGTCGGGTGCAGCCTAGAAGGGGGCTGGCTCATAGTCAGGCTGCTTGGTATCTACCTTGCACTTCTTAAGCTCCGATACTCGGACAACCTGCCGATCAGGGAAGGGAAACCCATCGGATGACGGAAAGCGGACCACTGCGTAGCCCGCAACGCCTATCACCTCAATGACACCGGGGCGTCCGTAGTGCGTGACCCACATGCCGGGGGCTGGGTTCTTCATACTTTCTCCACCACAACGTAGCCGACACCACGCAGGCCGATTGCTCGGGCCGCAGCGTATGACAGATCAAGCCCTCTGCCATGTGTATAAGGGCCACGGTCATTGATGCGTACCACTACGCTCTTGCCAGTACGAACATTGGTCACGCGTAGCTGGGTGCCGAAGCGCAGCGTCTTGTGCGCAGCGGTAAGCGCATGAGCGTTAAACACCTCACCACTAGCAGTACGTCTGCCGTGAAACCCATCGCCCACTCCGTAGTGCGACGCGAGCACTGGGTTAGTGGGTGGGGGCGCGGCTAAAACTTTCGACGTAAAAAACAAAGCAAAGATTACTGCGATAAAAATTGCAGCCCACACTACGAGCACTAATATCATGGCTATAAATTTTTTAGTCATTCATTAACCTCCTGTTTTTTGTTTCGATCTCATGCTTGCTAACCTTCGTCAGATCAATCTCGCGCAGCACCTTAGCGAACGCCTTGCACGATGGACACTTGCCGCACTTCTTACTGCACTGCTTGTACACCTTTGAGTTAAGCATCAATGAACCGTCTTGTTGAATTTAGTCGTGCTCAAGGCTTTGTCGTGTAGCGTCTGAAGTCCGTGCAACATGAGAATGAACGCTTGCGAACTCGATGCGTTGAGCGTAAGCATCTCTATCCGCTGCTCTTCTTCGTTTACAAGAACTACAACGCCGCTAAGTTCAAACTCACCGGCTAAGTACCGCTCCAACATTTTGCGGAATAGTTTCTCATCACCGTCGCTACTCACTCATCACCTTCAGTAAACGCTCAAGAGCGTCGATGTTGTCCTCGTTGACGATGAATGCGAACCCACCCGCTGCCTGAATATCCTCAAGGTTCTTGCTTTGCAGTGGTGTGGGTTTGTTAGTGCCAGCCTTGCACTCGATGCCTATGAAGTTCCCACGCAGGCAGCAGACAATATCGGGCACACCGCTGCGCCCGAACCCTCCTGTTACTGGGTAGAAGTAATACGCACCGAGTGACTTCAGCAGATCAGTCACCTTCTTTTTAACTTTACTCTCTGGCGTCATCATCGGCGTCTCCTACATCGTTAGTAGCCCCGTTAATCCAAGCGTTCAGGTATGCGCGACCAGCAGGAGACAAAGACACCAAGCGCATACGCGCATCCTTGGTCGTTATCTCATTCACATACCCTTTACTGCGCAACTCCTGCAGATACTTGTGCGCAGTACCGGGCGATGCGACGTTGGCTGTCATGCACTCGCTAATGAAGCGCAGAGTGGGGCGCTCATACCCATCAGCCAACAGCGTCAGCATGTTATCTACTACGTCGTTGGTGCCGTGTGTTTCTTGGAACTTCTTGAGTTCCAGTGGTGTGCGAAAGCCCACTTGCTTTAGTCCTTAAAAGGAAAACTTGTCAAGCAGATCATTAACCTTAGCTTTAACTTCTTGCCGCGCTCCTTCTGCTTTGCGCAGATCGTCCATGTCCACGGTGTTGAGCAAGCCCAGCATATCGTGGCGCATCGACTCCAGCTTCGGGTCGTTGATAATGTTAAGGGCCTTAATCCTATCGCAAATCTCGATGCCGCTGTCGAGAAGCGAGTCGTAAAGCTTGCCTTTACGCTCCTTGCCATCAGGCCCGACCTCTACTGTTAACTGCTTAGCCATACGCTCAAGGTGATCCTTGACGCTACCGAACAGCGACTCGATGGCTTGCTCAACGCGTTTGTCAGATCGCTCTGCCAGCTTGCGCTGAAGCTCAGCCTGCGCTGCGTTGCCTACGTCGATGATGAAGTGACCCGTAGCAGGCACAGGGCTGTAGTCCAGCGTCCATGAAAACTTACTAGCGATAGCAGACGGAGACGGGTAGTCGTTGCGGTCGAACATCCCAGCCAGCACAAGCGCCTGTCCGGTAATGAGCGACGGATACAGCGTAATGAACTCAGACACCATGCTGACGAATTGCTCTTCGCGCTTTTTCATAGCGTCATCGAAGGCAGCGAACTGCGCAGCGGGCAGCAGGCGCTGGCCGTTGTCAGACCAAGGCAGCGTCGCACCGTAGACGTACACACGGGTCGCAGCAACGAACTTGTGAATGTTATCCAACTCACAGCGGCCAGCCATGAGGTTCTTATTAACACGTGCTGAGTCCTTGGACTGCGCACTCTTAGCAGCGACGATCTCCTCGGACACGCCACGGTCCAGCTTGCGGGCAGTCCACTCCGAGACGTTGAACTCAACGATGGTGGCGCAGGTATCGACGTTGTAACGGGGAACGATAGTGTTAGACGTTTGCATGTTGACTCTCCTTGTTGGTGATATGAATAAGTTCGCAAGCAGCGACAATTGTTTCGATGAGTGGTGATATCTCTGCTTCTTTGGACGCAAAACCCCACGCGATCAGCATCTCTGGTATGCCTGCCGTGTGTATGTCACACGCGGAATACACGCTGACTGAGTACAGGTCTGTCGATCCTACTTCTTTCGCCTCTGTGCGGTAGACGCCAGTGTTGTACGCAGGTATGTAGGCGATGCCTGTGATGTTGATGCTCATCAGCGCACCTTCAGGCGCAGGTAGATCAGGTCTTTAATACTGGACGCGATCATGTCAGCTTCCTCCTTAGTGTCAGTGAATGCGTACGCAAGCGTGTTCTCCGCTGGGTAGTCACGCCGGTATGCCATGGTTAACGTAACGTAGTAGTTATTACCCGGCACGGGGTATCGAGTAGGCTTCACCTGCACATTGGCTTTCTCAACCTGTGCATGTGTTACGTAGTCGCACCCCTCCGGGATACAGATAGTTACTGTCGGTGCAGTGTTCACAGGGTCATGCTGTTGATACGCACAACCTTGCCGACAGGTGCGCGAAACGATGTGTTATCAACGACACCCCACAACTGAGGGATGTCGAGTCCACGCGCTTGCCCCTCGGAGCCATCGAGGTAGCCATCAGTGAGCCATATCGCAGCGACAGGCTTGTACTTCTTAGCACGTACGTACTCGACCACTGCACCGGGTGAGGTACCACCGCCACCCTTGGGCTTGAACAGCTTGGCGATGTTGGCGTACTGAGCAGGCGTGAATAACTGCTCGCCTGCCACACGTGTGTCCCACCAGATAACGCGCACTGCCTCGGGGTTGGCAACCTGCACGATGCGCGCGATCTCACCGAACACTGTGGGATATACGCTACCCATAGACCCTGACGTATCGCAGTTAATGATTAGCTCACCCGCACGCTCATCGAACCTAGACGGCAGCACGATGTTGTTGAGGTGCTGCAGGCGCTTGTTGGGCGGGCTGAACGTGGAATACTCGTCGCCCTCGCACACCGTGTCGATGAACTCACGCATGGCGCTAGCCCAGTCAGTGCTACGTGTCTGTGCAAGCGCATCAAGCGGGCCACCGCTACCCTTGCGACCAGCCAGCTTGTCAGCGATGAACTTGCCTTGACGCACCATGACATCGACCTGCTCGTTGTGCTTGTCAGCGTCAACATCGTCGGGCAGGGGCAGATGCGTATCGAGCGGCATACCCGGCTCACCCACACCATCATGCGGCTCATCCGCACCACGCCCCGGCTGCGCACCATCCTGCGGTGCACTAGCCTTACCACCGCTACCATCTTTCTTGGGCTTGGGGCTATCCGGTGGTGGCTGATCTTTAATCAGCAGGCGCAGCACATCGAGCCAACTCATGTCGGTGTACTGCGCATCGCAACAGATAGACACACCAGCAGGACGCTCAACGAAACTGAACGTCGGGTCTAGCGACTCAATCATGAGGTTGATGACATGATCCTGCGCGATGTTGGACAGTAGCGGATACTTGCTGTTGATCTCCTTGTAGTCCGAGCAGTGCTTGAGCGCCTTGTGCATCACCTCGTGGGTGCGCAGGTAGCGCATCTGCTTGCGGTTCTGCTTGGCAACAAACTCGGGAGAGTAGAACTCGTCGCGTCCGTTAGTGGCAGCGGTCTGCCACTTGTCATCGAATGACACGGTGCCCATCACGTAGAAGCCCGTGAGGAACGAAAACATAGGGCTACCCATGCAGTCCACGCCAGCCGCAGCGACGCGCTGCTCAGGCGTCAGACGATCCCAATGCGTAGTGAGAGTCATGTGTGTTACTCCTTGTTAGTAGTTGGTTTACAGCTTGAACAGGTCACGGTTATTGCGCAGCATCGCACCGAACTCAGCGACGGTAACGAACAGCGACATCAGCGTGGCTGTGTTAGACACGCGCTTGCAGAACAGGATCTGCATCTCCTCACGGCAGCGAGACATGTACTTGGTCACTGCCTGCGCCTCAGTGCGATCAGAGACACGTGTGAGGAACTTGAACAACTGGATCAACTGCACCGTGGGGTTGTTACTCAGACGCGCGCCCATGGGATCAGCGACTACGTTCTCGAAAGTCTCAGCCTCTTGGCCTGACTGGAAGTACGCCATCATGAGCAGCGCGCACGCTTCGCCAACTGTACCGATCAGCTTGGCACGCACTACATTGAGCGATAACTTGTGCGCCTTGGCCCCGCGCATCACGTGCGATGAGAACTCAAGGGTACGCGGTGAGGTGATCTTGTCTTGCTCCACGTACGGATTGAGGATCATCTGATTCTCCTTGGTCTGATCCCGACCCGCGTACTTGCCGCCGTACTCCTTGGAGTAGTCCATGAATGAGTCGCACACTTGCGGATGCTCATGAATGAACCCGATCACCTCTGCCTCCCAGCCCTGCTCAGTGGCGTGCGCCACCAACTCCTCGCACGTGGGCTTGCGCATGTACAGCGTGGCTTCCCGAGTCTTGAGGAACATCTGCGACGTATCGCCGTAGCCCTCTACGCCAAGGTTGGATGCAAGGATGACGACACTACTGTCGGGCAGGTAGAAGTGACCCAGCCTGCGCTCGTAGATCACCGGAGCCAGTGCATTCTTGGCGTACTTGGACGCCTTGTTGTACTCGTCAATGAACACGATGATGGGCTGGCTACCATCGACACCACGCTGACTGGTGCGGCTGACACCGAACCGCACATTTGGTAACTCATCTGAGATACCACGCTCAACATCGAGCACAGGCAGCGTGATGCTGCCGTCCGACACCTGAGTTGCGTCGATGATGCTGAATCTGTGGGTGGGCAGCGCCTTGGCTACCAGCTTGCCGACAGCCGTCTTGCCGATGCCCGTCTCACCCAAGATGTGAGTGGTGAGAACGTGCCCGTCTGCGACGATAGAGGCGGCGACTTCGGCGTGCGACAGGAAGTTGGTGTAAGCGATCATGTGTGTTACTCCTTGTTTTGATTTCAAATACTACAGCCATATAGTAGCTGCAATGGTTGTGAGGGTCAATCCCCGACCCTCATGGGGTACTGCAAACGTGTTTGCGACACGTGTAGCAAATGAAATAAGTGAAATAAGTGAAATAAGTGAAACGAGCGATCAGCGTGGGCGCAGGAAGTGTGAGCGTGCCGGGTAGTCCTCGACCAGCATGAACTTGGGCAGCGGCACGAACTCCTTGCCGTCCTTGATGCGGAACATCGACATCAGGTAGGTGGTGACTGACCGCTTCACCGCGTCTTGCGTGGGTAGTGTCTCCGTACCGTCCGCCAAGTTCTTGCCATACAGATGCCGGAAGGCGCACATATATAGAGCGCGCATTGCCTCGATGGTATCGGGCGTGAAGTCAACGTCGGCGTGCAGGAACTCGGACTTGGAGTTAATGATCTGCTCGCTGTTCTCACGAGACAGCTTGTCCAGCGCAGTAGTGAACGGACCGAACTCACGCTTGAGCCAGTAGGGACTCATCGACTGCTTGGCTATCCCGTCCACCAGTGCCTCCAGCATGCCCTCGATACTGAACCACAGCATGTCGTGCATGAGGTCCATCTTACGGCGCATGTCTGCGCGCACCGACTTGTCTTCTGTAGAGGACTTCCTTTTGTACACGATCATGTGATCGCTCTCGGGCACGATGAGCCTGTCGTCCTCGTTGAACGTCAGCTTGGCTAGCCACCAGTGCTCACTCTTAGCGCAGTAGTTCAGTGGCACAGCTACGCGTGTGCCGTCCGTCGTGTTGAACTCCTGTCCGCAGTGCCAGCCGTGCTGCCACATGAATGCGCGTGTGAGCGTGCTAGTCCACCCACCATACGTAAGGTAGACGACACGCTTGTTGTCCTCGGTCGGGGCCATGTAACGGATGACGCTTGTGCTGTGCAGAACGAGGTCGAAGTACGCTGGGGTACTGGTGGTTGTGTCGGTGGGGCCAGCAGCCATTCTGTACTGATACATGCGTGTGCTGGGCTTGCCGCCGTCAATGTAGATGGGGCGCTCGTTGTCTGACCACTTGGATGAGCGCGGCTTGGGGTAGCGCGTGAAGAACATGAGCGCTTGGCTGTAGTTGCGGATGGTCTTGCACTTATCTGCTCTGTTGCCGAATGACATGGTGATTCTCCTTGGTTGTTTGTTAGTTGTTACTCTGACTTCAGTCCTGCTACGCAGGATTCTTCTTTCATCCACTCTTCGATCTGCAACGCCATACGCAGCGCATCGAGTTGCTTCTGCGCTTTGACTCTGGCGAATGTGATGCGGATATCGGTCGCATGCGCCGGCACGTATGTGCGGCTGAACCGTACGGTATTTGTACGTGGGTCACGGGTGCCCACTTCTTGCAGATAGTGTTCGTGCATTTTTATTCTCCTTCGATAACAGTTTCATCACCGAGAGTGATCTCGGTCTGCTTTGCGATCTCATACACACGCCGGATGGCTTCGTTCTCGTCGCCGGGTCCGTAGTCGGATGAGTCAACCCACTCGATGTCGTGCAGCGCTTGGGCAACAACGTCCAGCAACTCCGCGAACTTCAAGCGGAGCACAGTCTTGTGCTCGTTGCAGCGAATGTCGCTCGCTGCGGTTTCTACCCTAGAGTAGACATAGTTCATGCTTCCACCGCTCATGGTTACTCTCCTTCTGTAAGGGTTTGGTCGATCTCAAACACGGGGGCGTCCACACCGTCCTCGTGAATAGCCAAGTGCAACACGCCGCCGCGCAGGGGGCGCAGGGCTACGCATACCTCGTACTGGTTGGCGCTAGCGTCGTCGGGTTTGAGGGAAAGCCCCTTGCCGTCGGCAGTGGGGACAATTGACCAGCCGTTCACATTCAGTTTCATGCTTGCTCTCCTTTGGTGTAAATGGTTACGTGTGGGTCAATGGTTACGTGTGCGTGCGTCTCGATCCACACCTTAGCGCCGCATGACAGGGGTTTGTCCGGGCTGTAGATGACACGCGACGGGCCGTCGATGGCTACGCTGTGCGCGTAGGTGTTGCTCTTGTATGTCTTGACTGTGAGGACAGGCTCATCGCCGCCTGTCTTGGCGTTACGCTTAACAGCGTGTTGGTTAACGTGAATGATTGTCTTGATGGGGCGAGCGTTTGCGACATGTGTCGCAAACAGTTTCTGAAACAAAAAGTATTCCTCGCCTTTGATCTCGTCCAGTGGGTTGATCTTGATTTTCATGTTTACTCTCCTTTTGTTTGACTCATCACGAACTCGCTCCACCATGAGGGTTGAGCGCGGCCTAAGTAGCCCCGCATGTACGAGTCTTCGATGCTCTGCATAGCAGAGTGAAATACCCTTATTAGTTCTAGTTTTACCTCCTTTGAGATGGCGTTGTGCCATGGGGTAGGCGGTGTTCTGCCTGCGTTTGTGTCCTCCTTGATTGCGGCGCGTGCCGCAATTAGAACTTCGTTGTATGCGATGAGTGCTGCGTTGATCGGTGCAGCCATGCCCACGCGCAGCGCGTAAGTGATCCGGTTCCTGTTCTGTGTGGCTTCCTTATCGAGCGCGAGCAAGCATGTTCCTGTCGTGTCTTTGTTCTTCTCCCTCCATGTCTTGCGCAGGCCAGCGATGCGTCGCTCCTTGTTTATGTGAGCGCGTTGCGCCACGCGCATCTCGATGATGGGCGCAGGCAAGCCTGCGGTGGTTAGCTTCTTGAATAGCCCGACCGGGCCTAGCGTGGGTTTGGGGGCTGGTGGTTTGCGACACGTGTCGCAAACACTGGAGGTTACCCAGTCCTTGTTCCAGCGCTTCTTCTGCGCTGGGGTTGCCTTCACTCGGAAGGATTCGCGGGGCTTGAACTGCCCGCAGCGTGAGCATGCTTGTTCGTTCATGATGACTCTCCTGTTTGGTAATGGTTTTAAAGACTGTAAGTTAGTCCACCTCTGTTAAAAAAAGTCCGGTGTTTCAGCACCTTTGGACGCATAGTGGGTCGCTGGAGATGCGCATGGTAGCGTAGTTGTTGGGTAGTCGGGCACAAGTGTATCCTTTTTTGCGGTACTTTATATAGCCAGACATTAAGAGGCTTAAAGAGTCCACTTACCCACTACCCTACTAC
>Ga0079301_1000153_pt1 | contig 32630 bp, 34 predicted proteins | sample Wag4_2014_7_11_3_FD_74797 | JGI IMG/M metagenome (GOLD analysis project Ga0079301, IMG submission 74797) | Fresh water mixed with fracking chemicals microbial communities from Ohio, USA - Utica-2 Time Series FC 2014_7_11 | ecosystem: Engineered > Industrial production > Chemical products > Input... | reverse complement strand
ACTGAAAAGAGCGGAAGCTTCCTTAACTGGGAAGGTCGCGCACGCGCCTTTGATTCAGCAGTTGCTGATTCTCATAACCGTAGCGATGTTCGCATCCTTTCAATGCTTGCAGATGCTCTTGGTAATCCAATTTCACTCGGCACCGTTACTTCATCAGCTCGTGAATTTAATCAGCTCGGTTCATGGGATGGAGCGCGAGTTCAACTCGCACCTGTCGCAGCCGGAACAGCAAAGTCTGTTTCAGGCAACGATGCACTTCTTTCATCATGGCGCCGTCTGCTCGATATGGGAACTTTGCAAAAGGGTGAAGATAATTTGGCCGGCACACGTCGCCCAACAGTTGCAGTGATTTCACCAAAGCGCGCTCAATCAATCGGCGTTGCAACCGGTCAGCAAGTTCGTGTTTCAAATGCACACGGTTCAATCACAATTCCAGTACTTGTCGAAGATATCCATGAAGATGCAGTGTGGATTCCACGTAATTCTTTTGCTTCTCAAGCACTTGTTGCACTCGATGCAGTACATGGCGATGTAGTTACGGTGGTGAAGGCATGACAACAGCAGAACTTCTCGGAACAGATCCAGGCTGGATCATTGCGGTTAAGGCCGTCATGGTCTTTGGTATCTGCGTACTTGCAACCCTGATGGCTGTCTGGACCGAACGTCGCGTCCTTGCCAAGATGCAGCTTCGTACTGGTCCTAACCGCGTTGGCCCAGCGGGACTTCTTCAATCACTATCTGACGGCGTAAAGCTTGCACTCAAGGAAGACATCATTCCTGCAGCTGCCGATAAGGTCGTTTTCATCATTGCTCCAATCATTGCAACGGCGATGTGCTTTATGTCTTTCGCAGTTATTCCAATGACAGGCGTTGTAAATCTCTTCGGCCATAAGACTGCTCTTCAACTTACTGATCTTCCGGTTGGCGTTCTCTACATTCTTGCCGTGACATCGATCGGTGTTTACGGTGTTGTTCTAGCCGGTTGGTCTTCAGGATCTACTTACCCACTTCTTGGCGGTCTACGTTCAAGTGCCCAGGTGATTTCATATGAAGTTGCGATGGGACTCTCACTCGTTGCTGTCTTTATCTACGCGGGCTCAATGTCCACATCAGTCATTGTCGATTCACAACATCAGCACATTTGGAATGCAGTTGTTCTGTTTCCATCATTTGTCATCTACGTGATCTCAATGGTCGGCGAAACAAACCGTGCCCCATTTGACTTAGCTGAAGCTGAAGGCGAACTCGTAGGCGGATTCCACACTGAGTACTCATCACTCAAGTTCGCACTCTTCTTCCTTGCCGAGTATGTAAATATCATCGCTGTTTCAGCTCTAGCATCAACACTCTTCTTGGGCGGATATCACGCACTTCCAGGCCTTGGCTTTACAGAGCAGTGGCTTGGTGGCTGGTTCACACTTATTTGGTTCTTCGCCAAAGTTAACTTCTTCTTCTTTATCTTTATGTGGCTACGTGGCTCACTCCCACGTCTTCGCTACGACCAGTTCATGAAGTTCGGCTGGAAGGTCTTGATTCCGGTCTCACTCGTCTGGATCTTGATTGTGGCAACTCTTCGCGTCCTTCAGCAAGAAGGTGCGTCACGTTCTGCAATCATCGCCTTTGCAGCAGGTGTGGTCATTCTTGTCATGGCTGCCAGCTCACTCTTTGAAAGAAATAAAGAGAAGGTGCGCGCTGTCGATCTACCTGAAGGTGAAGCGCCAAACTTCCCAGTTCCATCTTTGCCACAAGTTCAATCCATCAATGTCTCAGGGGGCAAGTAATGACTGACTTCAACGACCAGATGGATATTGAGAAGAAGAGCTCAGGCCAAGCAGATATCAACTCTGTTCCATTTACAGAAGTAGAACAGCCAGGGCCAGCATCTCTTGCCCAACAGGCAAAAGGTTTCTGGGTCACCTTCTCAACGATGTTTAAGAAGAACCAGACTGTTCAGTATCCAGATGTAAAGGCACCAACAGCGCCACGTTTCCACGGACGCCACCAACTTAACCGCCACCCTGATGGGCTAGAAAAGTGCATCGGTTGCGAACTCTGTGCGTGGGCATGCCCAGCAGATGCAATCTTCGTTGAAGGCGGAAATAACACTCCAGGAAATCAACTTTCACCAGGCGAACGCCATGGTGCCGTCTATCAAATTAACTATCTTCGTTGCATCTTCTGTGGTCTCTGCGTTGAAGCATGTCCAACACGTGCGCTGACAATGACAAACGAATACGAACTTGCTGACGATAAGCGTGAGAAGTTGATCTTCGAGAAGGAAGATCTCCTTGCACCACTTCGCCAAGGAATGTTGATGCCTCCACATCCAATGTATCCAGGTATGACAGATACCAACTATTACAACGGTGATGTGAAAGAAGCTCATCCAAGTCAGGGAGCGAATTAATGTTAACGATTCAAACTCCTGAAGCGATTATGTTCTGGGTCCTTGCCCCACTTTCTGTTGTGGCAGCTCTCGGAATGCTTCTTGTAAAGAAGGCTGTTCACTCAGCACTTCTACTTGCGTGGGTCATGATCACATTGGCAATTTTCTACATCGCACAAGATGCGCTCTTCCTTGGAATTGTTCAGATCGTTGTCTACACGGGCGCAGTCATGATGCTCTTCCTCTTTATTCTCATGCTGGTTGGTGTTGATGCATCTGATTCACTCACCGAAACGATCCCAGGATTGCGTCCAATCGCAATCACAGCAGCAATTGGATTTGGTGGGCTATTGGTTTCACTGATTGGTCGAGCAACACTGGGCCACGATGCATACGGCCTAACTCAAGCCAATAGCGAAGGAAATGTTGAAGCACTTGCTCAACTTCTCTTCTCTACATATGTATTCCCATTCGAAGTAGTTTCAGCGCTTCTGATCACTGCAGCCCTTGGCGCCATGGTTCTTGCTCACCACCAGCGCGCAGTTCCACGCGTTACACAGCGCGAACAAGCGATTGCTCGCTTCCGCGGTAAATCTCTTGGAAGCGCAGCCGGACTACCTAACCCAGGTGTCTTTGCTCGCCACAATGCTGTCGATGTTCCAGCGCTGCTTCCAGATGGAAGTGCTGCTCCTAACTCAATTTCTGCGACCCTCAAGGCTCGTGGGGATATGTTGGATTCAACTCAATTCGAACTCAGCGAAGTTGATAACACTGTGACGGAGGAGAAGTAATGAATCCGTATAACTATCTCTACCTCTCAGCCCTACTCTTCACAATTGGCGCTGTTGGCGTTGTTGTTCGCCGCAATGCAATCGTTGTCTTCATGTGTATCGAGCTCATGCTCAACGCCGCAAACCTAACTCTCGTAACTTTCTCACGGATTAACGGAACTCTCGATGGACAGGTAATTGCCTTCTTCACGATGGTTGTAGCTGCTTGCGAAGTTGTAGTCGGCCTTGCAATTATCGTCGCGATTTACCGTTCACGCCGATCAGCATCTGTCGATGATGCTAGTTTGTTGAAGCGATAACAATGACAACATCAACTTCACTCGTGTACTTGATTGCACTTCCATTATTTGGCGCAACAGTTCTGCTTCTTGCAGGACGTCGCTCAGATAAGTGGGGGCACCTACTAGCAACAGCTATGTCAGCAAGCTCATTTACTGTTGGTCTCTACCAGCTCTCATTGATGCTCGACCGCCCAACTGAAGAGCGCGCTGTATCTCAGAAGCTTTTTAGCTGGATCAACGTCGGTACATTTAATGTTGATGCCGGACTGCTCTTGGATCAGCTCTCCATCTGCTTCGTACTTCTTATTACAGGTGTCGGAACACTGATTCATATTTACTCAATTTCTTATATGTCACACGATCCAAACCGTCGTCGCTTCTTCGCATATCTCAACCTCTTTATTGCAGCGATGCTCCTCTTAGTTCTTGGCGATTCCTATCTCAACCTCTATGTTGGTTGGGAAGGCGTGGGTCTCGCTTCTTATCTCTTGATTGGTTTCTGGAATCAGAAGCCGGCATATGCCACCGCATCCAAGAAGGCATTTGTGATGAACCGTGTTGGAGATATGGGGCTTTCGTTCGCCATCATGATCTCATTTGCGGCGCTCGGAACAGTGACTTTTGATGGCGTTGAAGAAGCTTCACATACCGCTTCAAAGGCAGCACTTACAGCAATTGGAATTATGTTGCTGGTAGCAGCGGCTGGAAAGTCTGCGCAATTCCCATTGCAGGCTTGGCTTGGCGATGCGATGGCAGGTCCAACACCTGTCTCAGCACTTATCCACGCAGCAACGATGGTTACAGCGGGCGTCTATCTCATCGTGCGTTCAAACTTCATCTTTGATGCTGCGCCAACTGCACAGTTGCTCGTCGTTATCGTCGGTGCGATTACATTGATGTTTGGTGCGCTTGTCGGTACTGCCAAAGATGACATCAAGAAAGCTCTTGCAGCTTCAACGATGTCTCAGATTGGCTACATGATTCTTGGTGCAGGCCTTGGACCAGCTGGTTACGCATTCGCAATAATGCACTTGCTGACACATGGATTCTTTAAGGCAGGAATGTTCTTGGGTGCAGGTTCAGTGATGCACGGCATGAACGATCAGGTAGATATGCGTCGCTATGGTGCGCTACGTAAATTCATGCCGATCACATTTATTACCTTTGGTCTTGGTTACTTAGCAATCATCGGCGTTCCGCCATTTGCTGGTTTCTATTCAAAGGATTTGATTATTGAAACTGCATTTAATGCAGGTGGACTCAAGGGAATCATCCTTGGTTCAACCACACTGATTGGTGCAGCAATCACAGCTTTCTACATGACTCGCGTCATGGTTCTTACATTCACAAGTAAAGAGCGCTGGGAAGATAATCAGCACCCACATGAATCTCCAGTGTTGATGTGGCTCCCAATGGCTGTCCTTGCTATCGGATCAGTGACATCGGGAATCCTCTTTACACGCGGCGATGCACTCGCGAACTGGCTCAACCCAGTATTTGGCGAACACGGCGAAGGACATGCTGAAGAACATCTCTTCGAGCCAATTGTTGTTTCCGCAATGGCTCTTACTGCAGTTGCAATTGGCGTTGCTATTGCACTCGCCAAGTATCAATTCAGTAAGGTCGATGCTGTTGCACCGCAGAACGTTTCAATCTTTACCCGCATTGCCCGTAAGGACCTTATGCAGGATTCATTTAACGAAGCCGTATTCATGCGTCCAGGACAGGCGCTTACTAGCCTGCTCGTGAAGGCGGATGAAAGCGTTGTCGATGGAACTGTCCGCGGCGTTGGTCGCGCAGCTCTAGGAACTGGCGCTGCACTTCGTCAGACCCAGACTGGTTTTGCGCGAAGCTACGCAGCTTTGATTCTCATCGGCGCGATTGCCTTAATCGCTGGAATTTGGGTGGTGACACAATGAACGCAATAACAAGCATGATGTTGCTACCCCTTCTTGGATGCATTCTTATTGCAGTTATTCCAAGTGATCAGGTTCTTCGCGTTAAGCAGGCAGCCCTCGGCACAACTTTGCTCGTAGCTATCTCGGCCGTCTTGGCATGGTTTAAGTTTGATTCAGCAAATACTGCTTTCCAGTTTGTTCAATCAACTCCATGGATTCCGACTTTTGGAATCAGCTACGCCGTAGGAGTAGACGGACTTTCTCTCGTATTGATTTTGATGTCTGTACTTCTAGCTCCAATTGTTGTTCTTGCTGGATGGAATGAATCTGAAGGTGGACGCTGGTCTGCCAAGGTCTTCTACATTCTTATCCTTGTTCTTGAAACAATGATGATTGGCGTCTTTGCAGCAACAGATGTATTCCTCTTCTACGTCTTCTTCGAAGCGATGCTCATCCCTGTCTACTTCCTCATCGGTGGTTATGGCAGCGGAGAACGTGCAGCAGCAGCTGTGAAGTTCCTGCTCTACAGCCTCTTTGGTGGACTTCTCATGTTGGCCTCCATCATCGGTCTCTATGTCATCTCAGGTGCAAATGGTGGACATACGTTCGACATTACAAAGCTCTCTGATATGCATAACTACATGAGCTCCACTACTCAGAACCTGCTCTTCCTTGGCTTCTTTATCGCATTTGCAATCAAGGCACCGGTGTGGCCACTACACACATGGCTGCCAGATGCCGCAGCATCAGCGACTCCTGGAACATCTGTGCTTCTTCTCGGTGTGCTCGATAAGGTCGGAACATTCGGAATGATTCGATTCTGTCTCGCACTATTTCCTGATGCATCAAAGACATTTACACCAATCATTCTGGTCTTAGCCATAGTTTCGATTCTTTACGGTGCATTCCTTGCCATTGGTGCACGCGATATCAAACGTCTGATCGCTTACACATCGATCTCTCACTTTGGTTTCATCACTATGGGAATCTTCGCAATGACCACTCAGGGCCATAGCGGTGCAACTCTCTATATGTTTAACCACGGATTCTCGACAGCTGCGTTATTCCTCGTGGCTGGCTGGATGATTTCTCGACGCGGTTCTTCAACAATCGCTGACTTTGGTGGATTGCAACGAGTAACTCCAGTGATGGCTTGGTCCTTCTTTATCGCTGGAATGTCATCACTCGCACTTCCTGGTCTTTCAAGCTTCGTGAGCGAGTTCCTTGTGCTTGTGGGTACTTACACTCGATATCCAGTGGCTGCAATTATTGCGACCTTCGGAATCGTTCTCGCTGCTCTTTACATTTTGATTCCAGTGCAGAAGGCGCTTCATGGGCCAACAACACCAGGAAATGAGAACCTTCCTGATCTCAACATCCGCGAGAAGGTTGCTATCGCGCCTGTGATTGCTGTGATTGTGGGACTTGGTTTCTATCCAGCACCACTGCTCAACGTCATTAATCCCGCATCAGCGCATGTCATTGAATCTCAAGGATTTACTGATCCAGTTCCATCAGAGAGTGCAGGCAAGTAAATGCAATTTATAGCTCCAGTTCTTAACTACGCACAGCTTGCACCGATTCTGATCGTGCTCGCAGGTGCGCTTATCGGAGTATTGATTGAAGCTTTTGCTCCACGCGCTTCTCGTCACAACGCACAGCTCTTTATTACAGTCGGCTCACTCGTTGCATCATTCGCATCCCTTATGCGAGTACGTACTCAATCTTCAGTAGATGCAGCAATGGGATCAGTAGCCTTCGATGGCGCTGGCGTCCTACTTCAGGCATCAATCCTTATCCTTGCTCTGCTTTCAGTGTTTCTGATTGCTGATCAGGAGAACTTCACTGCGCTTCCTGCAGCTGTGCCGGGATCTGAAGAAGAGCGTCAATCTCTTCAACTCGACCTTCGCGTCACTGAAGTTTTCCCACTCACGCTCTTCGCAGTAGCAGGAATGATGCTCTTTCCGGTCTCAACAGATTTGATCACACTCTTTGTGGCTCTTGAAGTTCTCTCGCTTCCTCTCTATCTCATGGCTGGTCTTTCACGCCGCCGCCGTCTGATGTCGCAAGAATCAGCGCTGAAGTACTTCCTTCTGGGTGCTTTCTCATCTGCATTCTTCCTCTTTGGCGCCGCTTACCTTTATGGGTACTCAGGCACCATTACCTTCTCAGGTATTCAAGCAAGCGTTGTTGGCGGTTCAGGAAACGATGTATTCCTTCTGCTAGGAATCGCTTTTATCTCTGTCGGACTTCTCTTTAAGGTCGGCGCAGTTCCATTCCACGCCTGGTCACCCGATGTTTATCAAGGTGCACCAACTGCAATTACAGGCTTTATGGCAGCTGCTACAAAGGTCGCAGCTTTCGGTGCAATCCTTCGAATCTTCTATGTCTCATTCGCCAACGCTGAATGGTCTTGGAAGCCAGTTTTTGTAGTGATTGCAATCATCACCATGGTCTTCGGTTCTGTTGTTGCAATTACACAGCGCGATGTAAAGCGCATGCTTGCTTACTCATCCATTGCACATGCTGGTTTCTTGCTCGCCGGTGTTATCGCACTGAGCAAGTCTGGCCTTAACTCCACAATCTTCTACTTATTCGCGTACGGCATCGCGACCTTGGGTGCATTCGCTGTAGTAACACTTATTCGTGATTCAGCTGGAGAAGTTACTGACCTCAACCGCTGGAGCGGTCTTGGAAAGCGCTCTCCACTCATCGCATCAGTATTTGCACTCTTCTTGCTCGCATTCGCCGGCATACCTTTAACATCAGGATTTATCGGAAAGTTCTCAATCTTCTCAGCAGCATACGAAAGCGGAAGCACTGCAATCCTTATTTCAGGTGTGCTCTCTTCTGCGATTGCAGCTTTCTTCTATATTCGCGTTATCGTCCTTATGTTCTTCAAGGATCCCGTTGAAGATGGAACAAGCGTTGTGATTCCATCAGGGCTAACCACAATTACTATTGCAGTCACTTCAGCTGTGACGCTCATTCTTGGAGTCTTCCCAGCGCCGCTGATTGACTTCATTGAATCCTATGCATTCTTCATCCGCTAATGTCGAAACTTGGAATTCCTGGCATAGCGCCAGAACTTGAAGCAGAACTCACAGAAGGAATGGCTCGCGTTGAGAGCCTGCTTTTAAGCCATATTCAAGGCGATTACCCACTCGTTGAAGAGACATCACGTCACCTTGTAGCAGCAGGAGGCAAGCGCCTTAGACCATTACTGACACTTCTTGCATCGCATTACGGTGATAAGAATAAGTTCGGCGTCATTGAATCTGCAGTGGTCTGCGAGCTCACCCACGTGGCAACGCTCTATCACGACGATGTGATGGATGAAGCGAAGTTACGTCGCGGAGTAGAGAGCGCAAATAGCCGTTGGGGTAATACTGTCGCAATCCTTACGGGCGATTACCTCTTTGCAAAAGTTTCAGCGCTCCTTGCAGATATCGGACCTGAAGCCGTTCGCCTTCAAGCATCAACTTTTGAACGCCTCGTGATCGGACAGATCATGGAGACGCAAGGTCCGCGTGCTGGCGAAGATCCGCTGGAGCACTACCTCGGAGTTGTTGCAGATAAGACAGGTTCGCTGATTGCTGCAAGTGCCCGCTTCGGTGCGATGGTTTCAGGAGCACCTGCTGAAGTAAAAGAGACCCTCACAGTCTTCGGTGAAAAGATTGGTATTGCCTTCCAGCTAGCTGATGACGTTATTGATATTGCAAGTGAGTCACATCAATCAGGTAAGACGCCAGGCACAGATCTCCGTGAAGGTGTTCCAACCTTGGTAACACTTAATGTCATGAAGTCGACTAGCGCAGCAGATAGAGAGCTGATTGAGCTACTTAAGGCCCCAATCAAGGATGAAACTGTTGTTGCTCAGGTGCTTAGCCAATTGCGTACGCACCAGGCGCTAGAACAATCGCGCGAACAATTACAGCAAATTGCACGTGATGCACGTACAGCCTTAGGGCCACTTCCTGTTAATGATGTTACAGGCGCACTCTTCTCGCTATGCGATGCGATTATCGACCGCTCTGCTTGATCTGACTAGGTCAGTAGCTAAAGCGGCGAGCGCAAACCAGATCACAATAAAACCTATCCATCGAGCAGTTGGCATATCTTCATGGCGAAGCCATACCCCGATAGAGAATTGAATTGTCGGTGTGATGTATTGAAGCAATCCGATGGTGCTGTAGGGCAGGCGGGTAGTGGAGCCATTGAATAAGAGAAGCGGAATGGCTGTCACAGCACCGGCGCTGATTAGAAGGATTGTGAGCAGTGGCTTGTGGCCGAACTGACCTGTTCCTTGCTGACCGAGATAGATGAGATAGCCGACGTAAGGAATGAAAGAGATAAGTGTTTCTATAGCTAGGCCTTCAAGAGCGCCCAAGTTGAGTTTCTTCTTTACTAGGCCGTAGCTACCCCATGAAAGTGCGAGCGAAATTGCGACCCAGGGGAGTCTTCCGTAATCGATTGTGAGAACGAGAACACCGATAGCCGCGATAGCAACTGCTACCCATTGCAAAGGTCGCAGTTTCTCTCGAAGGAGTATGACGCCAAAAGCGATAATGATGAGTGGATTGATGTAATAACCAAGTGCCGCTTCAACAACATGTCCATGGTTAACCGCCCAGATATAGGTAATCCAGTTAATAGATACGAGGATTGTGCTGAGTAGTAAGGCCGCCATCGTCTTTGGATTCTTCATTACTGTAAGCGTTGTGAAAACCTGCTTGCTTAAGGCGAGAACAATGAGGCAGAAGACAAGAGTCCAAACAGCGCGGTGCGAAACAATTTCAAGTGGATTCGCTGGTTCCAGAAGCGGCCAGTAAAGAGGAAAGAGCCCCCACATTATGTAGGAGCTAAATCCAAAGAGCAGTCCTAGCGAATACTCGCTGCGCTTGCCTGCCACTTAGCGGAAGTTAACGAATTGAACTGCAAATTCAAATTTGCCGTTCTTTATCTGCTCGATTGCTTCTTGCAGATCATCGCGGCTCTTTGAAGTAACGCGAAGTTCATCGCCTTGAATCTGAGTCTTGATTGATTTAGGACCTTCATCGCGAAGGAACTTTGCAATCTTCTTGGCATTCTCAGTTGTAATGCCTTCCTTCATGGTTGATGCAATCTTGTAAATCTTTCCTGAAAGCTGTGGCTCACCAGCATCAAGGTGCTTGAGTGAAACTCCACGCTTAATCAACTTATCTTTGACAACATCAAGAGTTGCCTTTGCGCGCTCTTCGGTATCGGCTTCGATAGCCAGCTTGTCTCCGGAGAGTTCAATCTTGGCCCCTGTGTTCTTAAAGTCAAAGCGGGTGTCGATCTCGCGGATTGCCTGGTTAATTGCGTTATCAAGCTCCATGCGGTCGATCTTTGAGACTACGTCAAAACTGCTATCAGCCATTGTCTTTGAAGGCCCTCTCGTGTGATTTTTAAAGTTCCAGTGCCTAAGGTATCGTTTGCCGCTCGCACTACCAAAGCGCCGCAACACTTGTTCGACCCTGGCGGGTTGCCCGAGCGGCCAATGGGAGGGGACTGTAAATCCCCCGGCTCTGCCTTCGAAGGTTCAAATCCTTCACCCGCCACCACAAGCAGTAAAGAAAACCCCCTCAAGGAAGTTCCTTGAGGGGGTTTTCTTATGACTTCTTACTTAATGCGTCGTTTCGCCTGCGCGACGACGACGGACGTTATCTCCATAAACTGCAAGGAGAATAACTGCGCCTACAACCACGTACTGCCACTCTTGCTGGAGTTCGAGGATACGAAGCCCGTTAATCAAGACGGCCATAATCAAAGCACCGATGATGGTTCCAGAGATTGTTCCCTTTCCACCAAGAAGTGATGTTCCACCGATAATGACCGCTGCGATCGCTTCGAGTTCGTAGCCAAGACCGAGATCTGGCTGAGCAGATCCAAGACGTGATGTCATAACAACTGCTGAAAGACCTACGAAGAATCCGCAGAGAGCGTAGATGGCGACCAACCAACGATCAACCTTTACACCTGAAAGCTTGGTTGCTTCGCTGTTGGAACCGATAGCGAATGTGTAGCGACCAAGTACGGTTTTATTTAAGATAATTGAGGCAACGATTGCTGCAACAAGAAGGATAAGAACAGCATTAGGCAAGTTAGGAATGATATTTCCCTGAGCGATCGAGTCCCATCCCTGTACATCTGTAGTGAAGAGAATTGGCTTCAAGTCAGATGTGATCAGCGCGAGGCCTTGAGCACCCTTCATCGTTGCAAGGGTTGCAATAAATGGAGGCAACTTAAGGACTGTAATAAGAAGGCCGTTGATGGCGCCCAGGATGGTTCCGACAACTACTCCGAGAAGGATTCCGCTCCAGACGTTGAGGTTCATCGCCATCACTGTCTTACCGGTAATAACACCGACAAGAGCCATCGAAGTTCCGACTGAAAGGTCGATTCCACCAGTGATGATGACGAAGGTGACACCGATAGCCATGAGGCCAATCACTGTTGTGGACATCAAGATTCCGCCAGAGACGTTTGCCCATGAAGCGAAGACAGGACGCATAATGGCGAAGAAGGTGAAGATCACGATAAGGCTGGCAAGAGCTGTGACTCGTCCGATTTCTCGACGAATAAAGGCTGTGACCTTATTTCCGCCTTCGGCCTGCGAGCCTGCGTTAGTTACATCTGACATTTCTCTCTCTTTTCCCTTGCTAGTTAACTGTCGTGAATTTGTCGCTGAACTTAGTGGCAAGTTCGATGATTACATTTTGGTTGGCATCTTTATTGTCGATGATTCCGGTCAGGCGACCATCGCACATGACCGCGATGCGATCTGAAAGGCGCAGAACTTCAGGAAGTTCAGATGAAATCATGATGATTGATTTGCCTTCTTCGGCAAGTGAAGTGAGTAGGCGATAGATCTCATCCTTTGCGCCCACATCGATTCCACGAGTTGGCTCATCGAATATCAATACATCACAGTCACGGGTGAGCCACTTTGCGATAACGACTTTCTGCTGATTTCCACCCGAAAGGTTCTTAAGGAACTGGCGCTCTGAAGGTGTACGTACACGCAGCTGAGCGATTGAATCGCGCGCAATGCCGGCTGCAGACTTAACTTTGAGGAAGCCGAACTTATTTGAGAAGCGCGGAATCGAAGAGAGGATCACGTTGAAGGTAATGTCTTGGTTGAGCAGAAGACCATAACGCTTACGATCTTCTGAGAGGTATCCGATTCCAGCGGCGACGGCATCTGATGGTTGCTTAATCGCAACTTCTTTTCCATGCAAAGTAATTGTGCCGGCTGTCTTTGGATCTGCGCCCATGATTGCGCGTGCAAGTTCTGTGCGGCCAGCGCCCATCAAACCTGCAAAGCCAAGAATTTCACCCTTACGAAGATCGAAGGAGATATCGCGAAGGAGGTTCTGGTCTGAAAGACCCTTTACGCTGAGAACAATCTCGCTGCCGATTTTGCGGTTCTCTGGTCGCTGATCTTGCGCGACTTTGCGACCCACCATAAGAGAGATAACTTCAGGGATAGTTGTTTCAGAGGTCTTGAGCGTCTTTACATACTCACCATCGCGGAGAACGGTGATGCGATCTGTAATTACTTCGAGTTCTTCAAGGCGGTGTGAGATATAGACGACGCCCTTACCGGCTGCCTGAAGTGAACGAATAATCTTAAAGAGCGCATCAGTTTCCGCTGGTGTAAGTGATGAGGTTGGTTCATCCATGATGATGACAGAGCCGCGGTATGAAACGGCCTTCGCGATTTCGACCATCTGCTGCTTAGCGATAGTTAGCTCACCGACGATGTCATTGGGGTTTAGAGCTAAACCAAGTTCAGCAAGGAGCGCAGTTGTCGCTTCTACTTGCTTTTTCCCATTGAGGAATACTCCTCCGGGGCGGACATCTTCACGCCCGATAAAGATATTTTCTGCAACCGTTAGGTGAGGCATCAAGTTAAGTTCTTGGTGAATGATGCTGATACCGAGCTTCTGCGCTTCGAATGGATTGGGGATATTTACCGATTGACCCTTGTAGGTAATTTCTCCAGAGTCCTTCTTGTAAATTCCAGAAAGAATCTTCATAAGCGTTGACTTACCAGCACCGTTTTCGCCAACGATTGCGTGAACTTCGCCTTCGTTAAGATCGAACTGCACATTATTTAGTGCCTTAACACCCGGGAACTCTTTGCTTACGCCCGACAGTGATAAGAGTTGTGCTGAAGCCATTATTTTCACCTTAAATCTAGATGTTCGATGTACTTATTTTCCTAAGAATAAAGCATGGTGGCCGAGATTGCTCCCGGCCACCATGCCTCAATTCCTTACCAATGAGTCGAAAACGACTTATTCGTAGAGGTTACCAGCGATCTTTGGATCGGTGATGTTCTTCTTATCGTAGTAGTAGAAACCTGTATCGATAAGGTTCTTTGGAACTGTCTTGTTACGTACGTAGTTAACGAGAGCTTCGACAGTCTTTGCACCGATACCCATTGGGCTCTGTGTGATTGCACCTGACTGGAGACCAGACTTGATGTTTGCCATCTGCTGCTTTCCTGAGTCGAATCCGATCAACTTAACTGCGCCCTTCTTAAGCTTTGCAGCCTTGAAAGCCTGTCCAGCGCCGATTGATACACCTTCGTTAGTTCCGTAGACACCCTTGAGGTCCTTGTTAGCAACGAGTGATGCTGAAACGATTTCCTGTGCCTTGAGAGCATCTCCACCTTCAGCGTACTGAGGTGTAAGGAGCTTGATGCCCTTGTACTTAGCCTTCATGCGGTTGATAAATCCGTTTGCACGGTCGATACCTGTCTGGTTTGTCTGTGAGTGACCGACAACCAAAACCTTACCCTTTTTACCAACCAACTTAGCCATCCAGTCTGCAGCGAGTGCGCCAGCAGCTGTTGAGTTTGTGTATGCAACGCCAAGTGCGCAGTCAGAGTTTGGTCCTAGTGCAGGAACTCCACCTTCACAGCTTGCTGCTGTATCGAACATGTACACAGGAATGCCTGCTGCCTTAGCTGCCTTGAGCTTTGGAAGTGATTGTGTTGTACCAAGTGCTGCGTAACCGATTGCATCTGGCTTAAGTGCAATTGCTGCATCAAGCATTTCAAGCTGCTTATCGATCATTGTTTCTGCTGCTGGACCAACGAAGTGAATTTCTGCATTCATCTTCTTAGCCTGATCTTCAGCACCCTTCTTTACTGCCTGCCAAAACTGGTGTGTTTCGCCCTTTGAGATCAATTCGATCTTGAGAGTCTTATCTGCTGCAGCTACTGGACCTGTTGTTCCAGCTACTAGCGCCAGTGCTGCAACTGCAGCAACTGTCATTAGACCTTTCTTCATTTATATCTCCTTCAAAAGCAGCCGAATTGCTGTGTGGGAATCTTATGTCGGCAAGGGGTAGCACTCAATAGGAAGGGGGTATTTACCGAGCGGTAAAGCCAATCGTTACAGCTTCGTTATCTTGTATGCAGAAATCGCATTTTCAAGCCAGAAAAGTTCATTTTCCGTTTCCGAAAACTTTGCTGTCAGGTTCTCAGCAAGGTGGACCACGTCCGAATAGCTAGGGGCGGCCAATAAGGCGACCGGCCAGTCCGAGCCGAACATCAAACGCTGAGGGGTGAAGCTAGCGATTATGTGATCGACATATGGGACGAAATCGCTGGTCTGCCAATTGTTCCACTTTGCTTCGGTGATCATTCCTGAAATTTTGCACGATACATTTTCGAACGCCGAGAGTTCTGTAATCAAAGATTTCCAAGGCTCGATCTCTTCTTTTGCAATGTATGGCTTTGAAATGTGGTCGAGCACAAATCGCACATCAGGACAAGCCTTCACTAATTCAATCGCAGCTTTCAGTTCTGGCGTCTTAGTAAGAATGTCGTAGGTTAATCCCATCTTGCCAAGTTGCTGCACAGTTGCGATTGATTGTGCTTTAGCTAAGTAGTTGGAATCTGGAAGATCTTGTGCGACATCGCGGATACCTTTGAGATAACTAGCACCTAGTGCCTGTAAATATTTTTCGCAATCAGCGATTGCATTAGGCGAATCAATCTGCAGCCACCCCACTACACCAACAATTGTTGGGTCATTTTCTGCAAGAGCTAAGAGTTCATAAGTTTCATCAGTGGTAGTAGTCGCATGTACCAGGATGGTTTTCTCAATTTTGGTTCCGGATATCGCAGTTCGTAGATCATCGGCATCAAAGTTGCGACGGACAGGGTCCATGCCATCGCCGACCATCCAATCTTGCGGGCGGATGGATAGGTCCCACAAGTGGTGATGCGAATCGATTCTCATGGTTGAAAATTAACAGTTAATAATTAACCTTGTGCGACAACATGTTCAAGTGGCTTACCTGCTGCTAGTAGCTTGAGCTGGGATTCAATGAGCGCTCTTCCGCGAGGTTCAAAGGCTTCCGAATTTCCACCAATGTGAGGAACTATCTGCACATTCTTCGCGCTCCAGAGCGGATGGTCAGTTGGAAGAGGTTCTGGGTCGGTTACATCGAGTGCAGCAAAGATGCGCCCTGAGTTGAGTTCCTTAACGAGGGCGTCGGTATCTACGACTGGACCACGTGCCACGTTGATGAGCAGAGCCCCATCCTTCATCTTTGAAAGTCTTTCAGCGTTGATCAGATCTCGTGAGGAATCAGATAACGGCAGAATCAAAATCACAATATCTAAGTTGGGTAATTGCTCATCAAGTTGATCAATTGTGAGCGAGCCATCGCGACCCGATTGAGTAAATGCAGTAATCGAGACTTCAAAGCCAGAAAGGTTCTGGGCAATCTTCTTTCCAATAGAACCGAATCCAACAATTCCGATTTTGCTATCTGAAAGTGCAGCGGTTCGATGGTGGCTCCAGTTACCTGCTATTTGCTCGCGCATAAATTCTGGAAATCCGCGGCGAGAAGAGATAGCTAAACCGACTGCAAGTTCTGCAGTGGAAGCATCGTGGACACCGCGTGCGTTGCAGAGAGTGATTCCTGGACGTAAGTATGCAAGTGCATCGTCGTATCCAGCATTGAGCATTTGAAGCACTTTGAGATTAGGCATCTGCGCTGCATAGGAAAGCGCTTTTGCCCCACCCATATAAAGAGGTACGTAGAAATCAATCTGTGAAAGATCAGATGAATCAAGGGGAAAGTTCTCGGGTGAGAGCAGAGTGATTTCAGCAGGCGCAGTGAGGTCATCCCACTGGGTCCATACCTTTATCTCTGCCACAGTCGTTTACCTTTCAGCGATAACAACAACTGGGTTTGAAAGAACACCAACGCCTGCGACATCGATCTCTACGATATCTCCGGCAGCGAGTGCAATATCCATCGGTGGAACAATTCCAGTTCCTGTCGAAAGAATAAGACCGTGCGGGAAGTCTTGGCATCTAAAGACGTAATCAACAAGATCTTCAAGTGTGCGATTAAGTGCACCAAGAGATGTCTCAGCCTCCCAGACCAATGTTGAACCACGAAGAATCTTCGCCTTGATACTCATCTCTTTAGCGACAGGAGCCAGCCATGCAGGAGTGATATCTGGGCCGATGGCAGTTGAGCCAATGTAGATCTTTGCCTGTGATAGATAGAGCGGATTCTCGCCTTCAATTGAACGAGCAGTGACATCGTTACAAATGGCGTAACCAATGATTTCGCGATGCTTATTTATATAGATAGCTACTTCAGGTTCAGGTACAGATGCTTCGCTGTCATAGCGAATACCGATTGGAGCAGCAGTTCCACGCGCACGGACAGCAGTTGATTTGAAGAATAACTCTGGGCGGTCGGCTTCATAAACGCGTTGGTAAACATCTGGGACACCGCTCTCTTCTTTACGTGCATCTCGTGAACGCAGATAGGTAACGCCTGCGCCCCATAGCTCTATTTCAGAAGCGATGGGTGCTGCTAGTTCACCCGATACCTCAGCACCTGCATTAACAGTGCGTGCTTTGAGTTCCTCAAGAGTGAGATGCATAGCTTCAGTAAGAGTTGGAAGTCCATCAACTGACTTGTGCACTCCATCGACGGTGACTGCAAACTGGTACTGAGAATCTTTTGTCTTAAGTACAGAGAATTTCATTGCAATCCTTCGTTAGTCGAGGTGGAAGTTCTGGTGAAGGGTATGCCACCACTCGCCATCGCGCGCTTCGGAAACCTGTACCTGCATTGGGGCAGTGATCTTCCACCAATTCTGAGTTTCAGGATCTGCGGCAATGAGAGCCATGTCTGCTTCGTAATCTGTACCTGTGTACTCCATATAGGCGAAGAGCAAATTCTCGTAACGGAAAATCGAGTAATTCTGAATATTTGCTCGCTTCAATGTGGCTGCAACAGTTGGCCAGATGTGCTCGTGAATACGTTCGTACTCTGCAATTTCCTCTGGCTTAATTCCGATTACTTGGCCGATTCTTTTGATTGTCATAGCGCCAACTTCGCAATAAGGCCAGCGCTTTCAAGTTCAGTCCAGAGATTATCTGGAAGTTTGTGCTCAAAGTTTTCAATATTGGCCTCTAGCTCTTCGCGATTACGAGGCCCAATAATGACCGATGTAACTGCAGGATGGCGATGTGGGAATTGGAGCGCTGCAGCCATAAGCGGTACATCTCGCTCTTTGAGGAAGTCACAAATATTTTTTGCCTTCGCAATAATTTCATCGGATGCTGGAAGGTAGTTATAGGTGGCTCCGGGAACAGGGTTTGCAAGCACGCCAGAATTAAGAACTCCACCCATTGAGATATCGATATTATTCTTTAGCGCATAAGGGAAGAGTTCATTTTGTGCGACTTGATCGAGCAAGGTAAATCGACCTGCAATAAGAGCAATATCGAGATCGGTTCCCTTCATGATTTCAAGTGCCGGTTCTACATAATTCATACCTAAGCCGATGGCTTTAATGAGACCTTGCGAACGAAGGTCAGCAAGAACAGGAAATGCATTTTCTGTTGCCTCTTTGATGTAATCCTCGGCATCGTGCATCAAGACAATATCAATATGTGGAAGTCCTAGTCGCTCGAGGCTCTCTTCAAATGCTTGCTTAATGCCATCTGCGGAGTAGTCATAGACGGGGACGATGTTTCGTGGCGCATCGGGGAACCATTGTTCTGGCTCGACGCCTTCAACATGGCGAAGTACGCGACCAACCTTGGTTTCAATAACAAATGGAGTCTTAGCTTTGCGAAGTGCCTTACCTACGCGAATTTCAGCTACACCGTGACCGTATTGAGGGGCAGTGTCGAAGTAGTTAATCCCGAGATCAAGTGCGGCTTGAAGCATATCTTCGCCATCTGCATCGGTAACAGATTTAAATAATCCACCAAGAGGGGCAGTACCTAACCCCATACGAGTTACTTCAAGATTTGAACGCTTTAATTTAACTTTTTCGCTATACCGCGCCATAAATTCATCATATATGATTTTGATGTTCAAGCGAAGAGTCAGTTTTTCAAACAAGCAAAGGGATGTCATGCCTAAGGTAACTGGATTTAAAACTGTAGATGTTCGATTCCCAACTTCACGTGGACTCGACGGTTCTGATGCGATGAATAAGGAACCCGATTATTCGGCAGCACTTCTTATCCTTGAAACAGATGATCCTTCGCTGCAAGGCCATGGCTTTGTATTTACATGCGGTCGCGGAAATGATTTGCAATGCGACATGATCGAACAGCTTGCACCATACGCAGTTGGTCGCGAAGTTGCAGACCTTGCAACCAGCATGGGCGAATTCGCACGCAGCTTGGTGCGCGACTCTCAAATTCGCTGGCTCGGACCAGAAAAGGGCGTTACTCAAATGGCTGCTGGTGCAGTTGTTAATGCTGCATGGGATCTTGTGACAAAGCATGCAAAGAAACCACTATGGAAATTCCTCTCTGATCTCACACCAGAGCAGATTGTTGAGCTCGTAGATTTCCGATACATCACCGATGCACTTACACCCGCTGAAGCTCTTGAAATTCTCCGCAAGGCAGAGCCACAGCGTGCTGCAAATGAAGCAAAGCTTCGCTCCGAAGGTCTCCCTGCATACACAACTACACCGGGTTGGCTTGGATATAGCGACGAGAAGATGGTCCGCCTTGCAAAGGAAGCAGTTGCGGATGGCTACACACTTATTAAATTAAAGTGCGGCGGCTCTCTTGAAGATGACAAGCGGCGACTGCGTCTTGCACGTGAAGCCGTCGGCCCAAATATCAAGATTGCAATTGATGCAAACCAGGTGTGGGATGTAAACCAAGCTATCGAATGGATTAAGGGAATCGGCGATGTCAACCTTCATTGGGTTGAAGAACCAACGAATCCAGATGATGTTCTTGGCCACGCAACGATTGCAAAGGCGATTGCACCAGTTCGCGTTGCAACTGGAGAACACGGAATGAACCGCATTCTCTTTAAGCAGATGCTGCAAGCAAAGTCATTCTCATTTATGCAAATTGATGCAACCCGCGTTGCTGGCGTCAACGAGAACATCGCAAACATTTTGATGGCTGCAAAATTCGGAGTCCCTGTTTGCCCTCACGCAGGTGGTGTCGGACTCTGCGAACTCGTTCAGCACCTTGCGATGTTTGATGCTGTTGCTGTTACAGGACATCATGATGGACGCGTTGTTGAATTCGTTGATCACTTGCACGAACACTTTGTTGTTCCTACAAATGTGCAGAATGCTTACTACATGCCGCCAATCGAACCAGGTACAGGTGGAGAAATGCACGCACAATCAATTGCTGACTTCACATTCCCACATGGAAAAGAATGGGCAAACGCTTAATGTCTGAATTCAAAGGTCTTACGGCAGCTGTTACCGGTGCCGGATCTGGCATCGGACTGGCAACTGCAAAGATGCTTGCTGAAGGTGGAGCAACTGTCTTCGGTTTAGATATTGCAGAAGGCGGTCTTGCTGGAGTCGGCCAGTGGATTCAATGCGATGTCAGCGATGATTCATCAGTCGATGCTGCTTTTGCCAAGATTTCTCAGTTAGACATTCTTATTAATAGCGCTGCAATCAGCGCAGTCGGCAATGTTGAAGCCAACCCATCTGATGAGTGGAACAAAGTCATGAATATCAACGTTGTGGGAATAGTTCGCACAGCGCGTTACTCACTTCCGCTTCTTCGCAAGAGTAAGTGTGCATCAATCGTTAATGTCTGTTCAGTTGCAGCAACTGCAGGAATTCCAAAGCGCGCGCTCTATAGCTCGACAAAGGGCGCAGTACTTTCACTCACCATGGCGATGGCTAATGATTACGTTGCCGAAGGAATTCGTGTGAACTGCGTAAATCCAGGAACTGCAGATACCCCATGGGTTCAGCGTTTATTGGCACAAGCCGCAGATCCAGAAGCAGAGCGAAAAGCACTTGAAGCGCGTCAGCCACTTGGTCGACTTGTTAGCGCTGAAGAAGTTGCGCGCGCGCTTTGTTATCTTGCAAGTCCTTTGCAGGGGTCTACGACTGCAACTTCGCTTGCAGTCGATGGCGGGATGCAAGGCCTCCGAATTCCTCGCTAGGGATTTCAGATTATGGGCGCTATCAACGAAGAAGAACTTAAAGCTCGACTGGATCCACTTTCTTATGCAGTTCTGCGCGAAGGCGCAACCGAACGCCCATTTACTGGCGAATACACAGACACTGACAAAGTTGGAAGTTATCGCTGCAAGGCGTGTGGCAGTGAACTGTTCAAATCTGAAACAAAGTTTCACTCTGGATGCGGATGGCCATCTTTTTACGCCCCAACTGCCGACGATGCTGTAAAGCTGATTGAAGATCGCTCTCTCGCCCCTCGAATCCGGACCGAAGTTCGCTGTGCCAATTGCGATTCTCACCTGGGCCACGTCTTTTCCGGCGAGGGCTATGACGTCCCTACAGATGAACGTTGGTGTATCAATTCCGTGGCAATGTATCTAGAAGAGAAGCCGGCCTAACCCTCACCCCTGCCTAATCTTTACCAATTCGTTACCCGAACTGCCTAGGCCCATTACCCCTGCTACCCCTAGATTGAGCACGTCGAAGATTTGTGCAACGTCATAAATCGAGGCTTGTTGAAATTTCAACCTTAGAGAAAAGGACGAAAATGTCAGAAGAGAAGAACGTAGTTTCTCGCCGCTCAGTACTCAAGGGCGCAGCAATCGGTGGAGCAGCACTTGCAGCCGGTGGCGCACTTACAACAGAGTCTGCAAGCGCAGCGACACGATTGAAAGGCAGCACAGTCAAGTGGACAACACGTGGCGGTGGCGCAACAGGAGACAAGATTGCTAAGGCTGTAAACGATGCCTTTACAAAGAAAACCGGCGCAAAGGTTGTAGCTCAGCAAGTCAACTCAGATGACTTCCAGAATAACTTTGCACAAATCATGCAGGGATCACCTGATGATGCATTCGGTTGGATGGCTGGATACCGCTCAAACCACTTCGGTGAAATGGGTCTTCTCGCTGATCTCACACGCGAGATCTACCGCCTCAAGGGATCACTTCCAACAGCAGCAATCAAGGGTGCAACAAGCCCTGTTTCAAAGAAGCCTTACATCCTTCCAACAACTTACTACCCATGGGCTTTGCACTACCGCAAGTCAATGGTTAAGGAAATTGGAATGAACCCAGAGAAGATTGATACCTGGGATGACTTCATTAAGTTGATGACTCTTACACAGAAGAAGGGTCTCGTTGGATACTCACTCGGCGCTAAGGGCGGCTGGGAAGCAATGGGTACATTCGACATTCTTAACGCACGTGTAAACGGCTACAAGTACCACATCGACCTTCTTAACGGTCGCGCAAAGTGGACTGATGCTCGCACGAAGGAAACTTTCAAGTACTTCGCAAAGCTCATCCCATTCATGAACGAAAACGTCATGGATATTTCATGGGACGGCATGCGCGATCTTCTTCTCCAGAAGAAGACAGGCGCAATGATGATGGGTTCATGGTTTGCTAACGACTTCAAGGCGAAGTCACAGGCAGATTACGACGATCTATGGGTCGTTCCATTCCCAGAGATCAACCCTAAGTTCGGTATCGACACAATTGATGCACCACTTGATGGTATTTCAGTTGCTGCAAACGGTAAGAACGTAGCTGGCGGTAAGGCACTTGCGCAATTCTGGGCATCACCAGAAGGAATCACCGAAGCAATCAAGGCCGGAGATACAAATATCTACGTATCGAAGTCATTTGATACTTCTTCATACGATGCATTCAACAAGCAGAAGCTTGCTGTTCTCGGTTCAGCTAAGAACATCATGTTCTTCTTGGATCGCGATGCTCGTGGAGACTTCGCTGGCCCAGTTGTTGGTCCAGCAATCCAGAGCTTCATCAAGAAGCCTTCTGACATCAACAAGATCCTCGAAAACGTACAAGCACAATGGGATGCACTTCCAAAGAACTAATTAATAACTCCGGTTGTTAAATAGTTAAAGTGCTAGTAAGTTAAAGGTATGAAGACGGCGGCTACGGTTAAAAAAAATCGTAGCCGCCGTACTCTTTCCAAAACAGATCGCTTCACACTTGCGACATTTGTTGGAATTCCAACACTGCTACAGATAATTCTCCTTTGGGTTCCAGCAGTCGTCACAATTATTTTGTCTTTTACATATTGGAACGGTATTCGCCTTAAAGATATTCAGTGGGCGGGCGTCCAGAATTACAAGAATATCTTTGTAAATAACCCTCTTTTTTATCAGGCGCTGAAGAACAACGGAATCTGGCTCGCCTTCTTCGTGTTGATCGCAACACCTCTCGGAATCATGTTGGCGTATCAGATTGATCGCGGTATCAAGGGTCACGCTTTTTACGAATCAATTTATTACTTACCTGTAGTTCTCTCTCTTGCAGTAATCGGAATCATCTGGAACTTCATGTTGCAACCAGGAGGTTTCGTACAGGGCCTTATGGGTCGCGACATTGGGAATGCAATCTCTATCTATGGTGACCCCAAAATCAATACCTGGGTAATCCTTGGAATCGCATCGTGGCGACATATTGGCTACATCATGCTTCTCTATTTATCTGGCCTGAAGTCCGTTGATCCTGCGCTCAAAGAAGCTGCAGCTATCGATGGTGCAACAGAGTGGCAAATCTTCCGCAAGATCATCTTGCCTACGATGCAGCCCGTAAACATCATCATTGTTGTAATCACCTTGATCGAATCACTTCGTGCCTTCGATTTGGTTTACATCATCTACGGAAGCCCAACAATCTTCCCGTTGCTCAACCTCTTGGTTTTCCAGAACTTTGCCGGTCAAGGAATCTCGATGAAGGGCGCTGCATACGCAGTAATCCTTCTCCTGCTCTGCATCGTCCCAATCATTACCTATCTTCGAATTAGCTTTAAAGAGGATCTCAAATGAGCACCGGTGTAGTTCAGAGCGAGCAGTATCGCAACAGCCAGAAGCGTAAAGATACCTTCATCTCAATCTTCATCGGAATTTTTGCCTTCGTGTGGATTTTCCCAATCCTCTGGACTGTGTGGACATCACTTCGTCCATATAACGAAATCATCTCTTACGGTATTTTCTCGTGGCCACGACGTCTTACTTTTGATAACTACATCAACGCCATTCAAGAAATGGAAATTGGTAAGTACCTCCTGAACTCACTTATCGTGACAGTTCCATCAGTTATCTTGACTCTCTTCTTCGGTTCTCTAGTTGCCTTCGTTGTAACTCGCTATCAATATAAATTTAATCTCACGCTCCTCCTACTCTTCACTGCAGGAAACATGCTCCCAATCGTTCTTACCTACATCCCAGTATTCTGGATGTTTATCTGGGTTGGCGAGCTATTCGGTAACCGCAACCTTTTGTATAACAACTACGGTGGCTTGATTCTGGTCCACGTCGGTTTCCAGGTTGGTTTTGCAACCTTCGTTCTTTCTTCCTATATGAAGACGATTCCGAAAGAGATTTCTGAATCAGCAACCATCGATGGAGCGAACGTTTTCCGTCACTACTTCAACGTCATCTTGCCGCTCTTGCGCCCAGCTTTGGCTGCGCTCAGCGTGCTCATGACAACATGGATCTATAACGAATTCTTCTGGGCACTTGTCTTGATGTCCGACGACTCAAAGCGTCCGATTACCTCAGCGCTACGTCGTTTGCAGGGTCAGTACGTCACAGACTTCAACTTGTTGGCCGCAGGTGCAATTATCGCTGCAGCACCAACTGTGATTATGTTCTTCATATTGCGTAAGCAATTTATCGCAGGTCTTACCCTCGGTTCTACAAAGGGTTAATTTAAAATTAATTACTACAACGCTGCATAATCAATTTTGATGCAGCGGTCCATCACAACCTTTAACCCGGCAGCATTGCCGGCGGAATCCACCTCAGCAACATTGATTCCAAGCTGCAACCAAATCGAACTAGCACCAATGTCGATGCTCTCTGCCAATACTTCCGGGCAATCTGCGGCCTTGCGGAAAACATCCACGATATCTATATGTGCTGGTATTTCCTTCAATGATTTATAAACCTTCTTGCCAAAGACCTCATCAAGGAGTGGATTTACAAAGTAGATTTCATAATGAGAATTCTCAAGTAAGTATCGGGCAACACCGTAACTTGGTCGATCTGGTTTATCGGATATCCCCACGATTGCGACGGATTTAGACTCTCTGAGAAGTTCTGAGATTTCTAGAGCGTTGAGAGCCATGCTCTCATCCTATTGAGGCGTAAACTCGATCTCAATGTTAAAACGTTTTCTCAAGCTATTCACGAACCGCAAGCAATGGGTCCGTCAGATTGCCGTCGCTGGCTTATCAGGGGGCGTGGCTTGGTTTATCGGCGACTCAGTAGTTGAAGGCGGGGGAGTCGTCGCCGCAATTGTTTCAACTCTGAGCATTCGAATCTCTCTGCATAAATCTATCCGTGAAGGTTTCGGTCAGATTGTCGGCACTGCAATTGGTGCCGGAACTGCACTACTTGCTGTCTCAATCTTTAACTTCGGATTCATCGCTATCGCGACCACCATTATTCTCTGCGCGGTTGTGGCCCGCGCTCTACATCTTGGTGAGGTAGCTTCGGTAAACGTTCCGGTCACCGCACTGATTGTTATTGGTCCTGGAATTTCACAAACTACCGCTGCGCATCGTCTTGGCTCAACGCTAATAGGCGCAGCCGTCGCAATCGTGTTCTCATACTTTTCTCATCCAAAAACTCCAGCCGATCGCGCACGTGAACAAATTGCTCGAGTAAGCAAGAAAGCAGCCGAACTACTTGCCGAGATGTCCGAGGGAGTTGCTGCAGGCTATACACAGAAGGATGCGGGTCAGTGGCTGGCTAGTGCTCGCCTACTTGTTGAAGAAGTTCCAGCGATCAGATCTCAATCCGTTGAGGCTCGGAGCCATGCACGTTGGTTTCCAACTGCGGAAAAAGATGTTGCTGAGGAGCTCTACATCGAGGGTATTGCTGCAGAACATACGCTCGTGCAGGTCAGAACTATTGCAAGAACGCTCTTTGATTCAGCAGTCGAAGGCGGGATTGCTGATTCCACAAAGAAGCAAATCGCTGTCGCACTTTCTGCGGCAAGCTACGCAATTTCTGCCCATGTTGAATTACCTGATGACATTAATGACTTCGCCTCTTCTCCGACAGATGATGCACGCGAGGCAGGTTCTGCATTGGCAGAGACGCTCATTGAAGACGGAAAAGATGTAGATCAAGAGCAGATAGTGAGAGGACTTTCGATTGTTGCAAATATTGGAATCATCGCCGATTCCCTGGATCAGAACTCACCTGCCCTCAAAGATGTAATTACCCCTGATGAGCCGGCCAAAGATAAGGTCATAAAAGTCGCTCCCTCCCAACAGGTTGCTGGGCTCTGGAGCAGGCTGCGAAAGGCGCTGAGAAAGTACTTCTGACCTCCTTGACGTATACCCTAGGGGGTATGCTAGATTCTGCCTATCGGCACGAATTCAAAGGAGAAAGCAATGTGCTCACGCGTAATCTGTAATACCTGCAAGAAATACACCTGGTCAGGCTGCGGCGGCCATATCGATGAAGCCCTCGCCGGAGTTCCACAAGATCAAATTTGTCAGTGCGGTTAATCTAAATGGCACGAGTGCTCATCCTCGGAGCTGGAATTGCAGGCCACACGGCTGCCCTCCATGCAAAGAAGCAACTTGGCAAAGGCCATGAAATTGTTGTCGTAACTCCAAATTCGAATTGGAACTGGATTCCATCAAATATTTGGGTGGGCGTCGGAAAGATGAAGAAAGAGCAAGTCATTTTTCCACTTGCTCCGATTTACAAGCGAAAAGGTATCGAGTTTCATCAAGCCCTTGCGCAGACTATTTTTCCCGAGGGTTTCGGTGAATCCAACAAGCCATTTGTAGAAATCACATATACAGATCCTGCAAAGAGTGGCCAAGTTGGCCGGATTGAGTACGACTATTTAGTTAATGCAACTGGGCCTAAGCTGAATTTTGCAGCAACCCCAGGCCTTGGTCCAGATGGTCATACAGTCTCTGTTTGCACCGCTGGCCATGCCGTAGAAGCTGCCGCTTCACTTCAGAATTCAATTGAAAAGATGAAGCAAGGACAGAAGCAAAAAATTGCTATCGGCGTTGGCCACGGAACATGCACATGCGAAGGCGCTGCTTTCGAGTATGCATTTAATGTTGAGCACGAAATATCTGCCGCAGGCGTGAGAGATCTTGCTGAAATTTGGTACATCACCAATGAATACGAACTTGGCGATTTTGGCGTGGGCGGCATGGTCTTTAGCCAGCGAGGATTCCAGACCACTTCTAAGTTATGGACTGAGTCTCTCTTTAGGGAACGAAACATTAAGGCCATTCTCGGAGCGCACGTTGAGAAGGTCGAAGCTGGCTCTATTCACTATGAATTAGTTGATGGCACAAAAGATGTTCTCAACTTTGATTTTGCGATGCTCCTACCTCCATTCCGAGGCGTAGACCTTAAAGCAATGAATAAATCTGGTGAAGATGTATCTTCAGAAATCTTTGCACCTAGCGGGTTTATGAAAGTGGATGCCGATTACACCGCAAAACCTTACGAAGAGTGGGTGGCGGAAGATTGGCCAAGCACCTACCGCAACCCTAGTTATCCAAATATGTTTGCAGTGGGAATCGCCTTCGCTCCACCACACCAAATTTCAAAGCCTCGCAAATCTCCAAACGGAACATTGATTGCTCCCTCACCGCCACGCACCGGGATGCCCTCTGGCGTGATGGGCAAGTTGGCAATTCTGAGTATCAAGGAGCTCATTAAGAATGGAGATTCAGCAAAGGTGCCAACAGCTTCCATGGCAGATATGGGTGCCGCTTGTGTTGCATCCGCTGGAAACGGAATGACTGGTGGATCAGCTGCATCAATGACGATGTATCCAATCGTGCCGGATTATGTGAAGTACCCAAATACAGGCCGCAGCGTCGGAGATACCTTCGGAGAGATTGGTCTAGCGGGACACTGGATCAAGTTACTTCTCCACTACATGTTCATCTACAAAGCCAAGGCCCGCCCGGGCTGGTCGCTGATTCCAGAATAGGAGCTGAAATGGAAAATCCAAATGAGTCAATTGCACATGCTCCACTTCCAACTGGAAAAACACTTAGGTTTCGGAAGAACCCGGTAATTCAATTGTGGCGCTTTGCTGCAATCAATCTCAAGATGATCAACATGATTCGCAAGGGGCACCACCCGATGGAAAAGAAGGGCAAGTAATGGCTACTAAGAAAATCTCGCACGTCTTGTCGGATGAAGAGCAACTTGTAGCGATTGCTAAAAGAGTCAAACGCGCACACGGGCAGCTCGGCGCCGTTGCTCGCATGCTGGAAGAAGGTCGGAATTGTGAAGAAATCGTCACTCAGATGTCAGCAGTGGCAAAGGCTGTAAATACCGCGGCCTTCACATTGATCTCAGCAAGCCTCAAAGAGTGTCTTATTGAAGGAAAGAACAATCAAGAAGAAGTCACAGCTCAATTACAAAAACTATTTCTAAGTCTTGCTTAAAGGGAGAATAAAAATGAAGAAACTTTTTGCAGTAGTAGCTGCATCAGCACTATTTCTAACTGGCTGCGGAAGCTCTGGTGCAACGAATCTGGGAGCGGCAGATTTTCAAGCGAAGTCTGCTGAATCGGGAGTTGTAATCCTTGACGTCCGCACAGGCGGGGAGTTCATGATGGGGCATATTGAGAATGCAATTAACATCGATGTTGAAGGAATGACATTCGAAGGCGATATATCAAGCCTCGACAAGAACGCCACTTACGCGGTCTATTGCCAAAGCGGAAGACGATCAAACATCGCAGTTGGAAAGCTGAAAGATGCAGGTTTTACAAAGCTATTTAATCTCACCAACGGAATTCAAGATTGGCAGGCAGCGGGATTACCTCTCGTAAATAACTAATGAGAATTGTAATTATTGGAGGAGTTGCTGGCGGGATGTCTGCAGCAACAAGAATGCGCAGACTCGATGCTGATGCAGAAATCATTGTTATCGAGAAGAGCGGCCATGTTTCATATGCAAACTGCGGTCTGCCTTATTACGTAGGTGGCGTGATTGAAGAGGAAGATGCTCTTCTACTTCAGACACCTGCAAGCCTGCATGCGCGCTTCAGACTTGATGTGCGAATTGCTTCTGAAGTTGAGTCTATTAATCCGTCTGCAAGAACTTTGCTCGTGAAAAATGAACTCAGTGGCGAGAGTTACGAACTCAGTTATGACAAGTTGGTTATGAGCCCTGGCGCATCTCCAGTTGTTCCGCCTATTCCCGGCATCGAACGCGCTATGACACTTCGCACTGTTGAAGATGTTGAAAAGATCTTCAACCGAGTCTCCCAGAAGCCAGCTAACGCTGTTGTAATCGGTGGAGGCTTTATCGGGGTTGAAATTGCTGAAAATCTAATTCATAAAGGAATCAAGACAACAGTTGTTGAAGCTGCTCCTCAGCTTCTTGCCCCACTTGATCCTGAAATGGCAACTTTGGTTGCGAAGGAAATGATCAAGAACAACGTTGAACTTCATCTTGGAGCTTCTGCACAAGAGATTACAGAATCAACGGTAGTTCTCTCTAATGGTGTAGTTCTTCCTGCAGAGATGATCATCTTGGCCATTGGCGTTCGTCCTGACATCAAGCTTGCGAAAGAGGCAGGCTTAACTATCGGCACACGTGGTGGAATTGATGTTGATGACTTCAATCGAACCAGTAACCCAGATATCTACGCTGTTGGAGATGTTGCCGAAAAGACCGATGCGATAGATGGAAGTTCCACTTTGGTACCTCTTGCAAATCTTGCAAATCGCCATGGGCGAGTAGTGGCAGACCATATTGCTGGTCGCACAACTAGACCTGTAAAGACAATCGGAACTGCGATCGTTAAAGTCTTTGACCTCATGATCGCTGCAACTGGATGGAATGAAAAGCGACTTTCAGCCTCCGGACGTGCTTTCAAGGTTATTCACACCCACCCAAATTCACATGCTGGCTACTACCCAGGTGCGAAGCAGATGGCGTTAAAGATGATCTTTGATGCCAAGACTGGAGAAATCCTTGGAGCGCAAGGCGTGGGCATCGAAGGTGTTGATAAGCGCATCGACGTAATCGCAACTGCGATTCGTGGAGGAATTACCGCACCAGAGCTTGCAGATCTCGAACTTGCTTATGCACCACCGTTTGGTTCAGCGAAGGATCCAATCAATATGCTCGGCTACATCGCCGAAAATATGATGAGTGGACTTCTTGAAACAGCGCAATGGAGCCAGATTGATGAATTTGAAGATCGCGGTTTCCAGTTAGTCGATGTTCGTACATCGTCTGAATACGCAGCAGGATCAATCCCGGGCGCAATGTCGATGCCGGTGGATGAAATCCGCAATCGCGTTGCAGAACTGACAAATAAGGATGTCCTTGTTAATTGCCAAGTTGGGCAACGTGGGCACACGGCAACCATGTTGCTGAAAGAACTTGGATTCAACGCAGTAAATCTAGATGGCGGCTATCTCACTTGGAGCAACTCGCCTGCAGGAACTACAAATAAGGAGAAAGAACATGTGTCATAAGACAACTTGCCGCAAGTGCGGAAAACCAACATGGTCAGGATGTGGCAATCACATCGAGATTGCACTTAAGGGCGTAAAGAAAGCAGATCGTTGCCAAGGCCATCAGAATGATCCAAAAGAGCCTGGTCTACTCAGCAAATTATTCGGTGGCAAGAAATAAATCGTAAGGCCCAGATTCTTGTTGGGTTGCAGTTTGGAATCCTAGGAGCTTTATTCCTAGGTCCAAACGCGCCCATATTCATTAGGGGATCTTGGATTGATCCATTTTCTTCTATTCTGTATATCGTTGCGACAACAATCTTGATGTTCGCAGCGGTTGCATTGAAGCCATCGCTGCGAGTCTCCCCAATCCCACGCGAAGGCGCCCCACTTATTTCGCATGGTATTTATCGATGGATCAACCACCCGATGTATGTAGGGGTCATGCTCTTTGCAACAGGAATGGCTCTCGGGAATCTCAACTGGATTACTACTTTTCTATGGTGTGCACTTTTGGTCACTCTGGTGACTAAAGCAAAATTTGAAAACTCTCTTTTGAGTGAGCGGCATGCAGGTTCGCCCGAGGCCGCAGGGCGATTTACAGAAAGTCGGATGGAGTAATTAATGGCAAGCGTAAATGTAAAGAGTGCAGAGTTCGAAGCGCTTATTGAAAAAGGTGGAATTACCCTCGTAGATTTCTGGGCTGAATGGTGCGGTCCATGCAAGATGTTTGGACCTATTTACGAGAGAGTATCTGAGGATTTTCCAGAAATCACTTTTGCCAAAATTGATACTGAGGCAGAGAGAGAAATCGCCGCTGCAGCAGGAATCACTTCAATTCCAACGTTGATGGCATTTAGAGACGGCGTACTTCTTTATCGTGAAGCAGGGGCACTTCCTGAAGCACCATTGAAGCAACTCATCGAGCAGATTCAAGGAATTGATATGGATGCGATTCGTGCGGAGATAGCAAAAGAAAAGTCAGAAGCAGGCGAGTGACAATTTCTGCGGTCGAAAAGTGGAGAAACGATTTAGCTTCCTGGGCGATTCCGCAGGAAATCCTGGATCAGGCAGAAATTGCCCCTTGGATTCATCCACCTGCACTATTTCAAATACCTGAAAAGATTTGGGACTCGCCGAGCCATCAACGAGCGCGCGAAGCCATGCCTGAAGGCGGCAGTGTTTTAGATATTGGATGTGGTGGAGGAATCGCTTCATTCGCAATCACGCCACCAGCGGCACATGCAATCGGCGTAGATCATCAACGCGAGATGCTCAACATGTATGAGAAGAACGCTTCCGACCGAAATGTGAAATCAGAAGTCTTCGAAGGCTTTTGGCCATCAATCGCAGATCAAGTTCCTGCGGCCGATGTCGTCGCTGTCCATCACGTTGTCTATAACGTTGGCGATATTGAACCTTTCATCAAGGCACTCAATGAGCATGCACGTAGGCGAGTGGTTATCGAGCTGCCAGCTGTTCACCCAATGTCATCATGGTCACCCGGATGGAAGCATTTTTGGAACATTGTCAGACCAGTATCACCAACCGCTGATGATTTTATGAGCGTCCTATCCGAACTTGGAATTGATGCCCATAAGGAAGATTTCACTGGAGAGATTCTCTTGGATAAGCAATTGGAAGAAGCAGCGGATTACACGCGAATTCGTCTATGTCTATCTAAAGAGAGGCTAGATGAAGTGCGTGAGTTCCTTGAAAAGAATCCATCACCAACTTCTAGATCCCTTTCTGTTGTCTGGTGGGATAAGGTCTAACAATGAAAGCAATTCAGATAACAACATTTGGCGGCCCTGATGTCATGAAGTACGTGGATCTTGCCGATCCCGTCGCTGGCGCAGATGAGGTGGTTCTTGATGTAACTGCAGTTGGAATTAATTATGCAGACACCCATCAGACTGAAAACTCATATCTTTCACCACAAACTTTGCCGATGATTCCAGGTATCGAAGTTGTTGGAACTCATGGTGGCAAGCGTTATCTTGCAAGCGTTTCATCGGGGGGATATGCCCAGAAGGCGGTTGCTCATAAATCAGTTCTCTTCCCGATCCCAGATGCAGTAACTGACCAGCAGGCTCTTTGTATGTTGGTACAAGGTTCAACTGCGTGGCACTTGCTCAAGACAATGGGCAACTTGCAGAAAGGTCAATCAGTTGTTGTGCATGCAGCAGCTGGTGGCGTTGGCACAATTGCAATTCAATTAGCAAAATTGTGGGGCGGCAAAGTAATTGCTGTTACCTCTTCAGATTCCAAGTCAGGACTTGCGACTTCACTAGGTGCCGATGTTGTCGTTGATGCAAA
>Ga0079301_1000149_pt1 | contig 33917 bp, 30 predicted proteins | sample Wag4_2014_7_11_3_FD_74797 | JGI IMG/M metagenome (GOLD analysis project Ga0079301, IMG submission 74797) | Fresh water mixed with fracking chemicals microbial communities from Ohio, USA - Utica-2 Time Series FC 2014_7_11 | ecosystem: Engineered > Industrial production > Chemical products > Input... | reverse complement strand
CGGTCTCGAGACCGTCCGGTTGCTGCAGACGGGCCAGGTGGGTCTCGCCGCGACCTACGCGATCGCCAGCACGGTAGGTGGCCTCGTCGCCACGTGGCTCGGGCTGCGGCTGGCCTGAACCGACCGTCAGCTCCCCCGAGCTTCTGCGACCTGCTCGACGAGATGCCACGGCATCGTGGCATATACGTCCGTGAACATGGTTTCGAGAGCCGGCTGGGGCTCATGTTCCGAGGCCTCGGAGGCCTCCAGGACCTCGAGGCGCGTCTGTTCCTGAGCTTCCGTGGCCCAGGCATCGTCCCAGGCACCGGCTTCGCGCATCCTGCGCTCGAGCACCAGCAACGGGTCTCGTTCGCGCCACACCTCGACCTCGGCCGGATCGCGGTACTGGGACGGGTCGTCGGAGGTGCTGTGGGGTCCCACGCGGTACGTCAGACATTCGATCAGGGTCGGCCCACCGCCTGCGCGGGCCTTCTCGACCGCGGCGCGGGCGGCCTGGTAGGTCTCGACGAAGTCGTTGCCATCGACCTGGACGCCATCGAAACCGTAGGCGAGAGCCTTCTCGGCGAAGGATCCCGAGACGGTCTGGACCCGCGTGGGAGTCGAGATGGCCCAGCCATTGTTCTGGCAGACGAAGACGGTCGGGGTCCGGTAGACGGCCGCGAAGTTCATGGCGACGTGAAAATCGCCCTGACTGGAGGTGCCGTCGCCGAAATAGGCCATGGTCACGACGGGGTCGCGACGGAGCTTCGCAGCCCAGGCGGCCCCGACGGCCTGAGGGATCTGGTTACCCAGCGGCGCCGACGAACAGACGAAGTTGACCTCACGGAACGAGTATTCGGGAGGCAGGTTGCGTCCGATGACGTTATCGGCGCCGTTGGCGAAGATGTGGTCGAAGAGGGCCTTGAGCGGCACCCCCCGGTACAGAGGCACGGGATGCTCGCGATAGGTCGGAAAGACCCAGTCCTGCGATTCCAGGGCGGCAGCCGTCCCGAGGATGGCCGCCTCCTGTCCGAGACAGCCCAGCCACGAATGGATTCGCCCCTGGCGCTGGAGGTTCGTGGCACGCTCGTGGACGTGGCGCATCGTCAGGATGAGGCGATACACGCGGCGGAGCAGGTCGTGTGACGGCATCGTCACGGGACTCGCGGGGCTGGAAGTCACAATCATCGGGACCTCTTGCATGGGCGGGACGAACGTTCAGGAAACCGGGGGAAGCGTGGCGACGAGGCGCGCCACGCGCTGGACGGCAGAGGCCAGCTCGGAGCGGGTGTTCAGGAGGTCGGGACAGAAACGCCAGTTGGGGCCTCGCGCATCCGTGACGACCCCGACCTCCCGGAGCCGCTTCGCGAGCAAGGGCGCCTGCTCGTGACGGACCAGCACGAAAGCTCCGCGATCGGTCGTGCCCCCGAGGGCGGGGATCCCGACCTCGCGAAACAGGCGAACGAGCTCGCGCTGCTGCTGGAGGGAATACGACCGGAGGCGTTCGATCCCGACCCCGAGAACGAACTCGAGCCCGGCCAAAGCCTGGAAAGGAGCCAGGACGGGCGGCGTGGACTCTTGCCACCCCTCGACTCCCTCGGCGTAGAGGGCGCGATCGGGACGCGCATACTGGAAGGGAGAAGCCTTGGCAAACCAGCCCGTCTCGAGCGGCAGCCGCGACTCTTCGAGGATCCGGGGACTGATGTAGAGCCAGCAAGCTCCTGCGGCCCCCCTGAGGTACTTGTAGGAGCCTCCGATGGCGTAATCGACCCCGAGAGCCGTCACGTCGAGCGGCAGGACGCCCGCATGGTGGTAGGTGTCGAGCAGGACCCGGGCACCGGCCCCGTGGGCGATCGCCACGAGTTCCTCGAGCCCCTGGAGCACCTGACCGGTCTGGAAGAACACCGACGAGACGACGACGAGGTCGGTGCGAGACGAGATGGCCGCACGCAGAGCCGCCGCGTCGAACGTGCCGTGGGCATCCGGCGCCACCCACGTGATGATGGCCCGGCGACGATCGGCATGGGCCTTGAGGATGAAGTCGATGGAATCGAACTCGCCGCGGGTCGTGACGATCCGGACGGGCCGGTCATACGTGCTGAGCACGGCCCGGAGACCCTGCCCTGCGCTCGTACGGAACGCGATCGTCTCGGGACCTGGAGCCCCGATGAGCCGGGCGACCCCCTCCCGGAAACGTCTCTGGCCCTCGAGCCAGACCTCCCAGGCATCGTCGAGACGCAGGGTCCAGGCCTCGAGGGCCTGCTGGACGTCCTGCATGGTGCGATCGAGCGGGCGGCCCAGGGAATGGTTGGCCAGGTAGACGAGGTCGGGTGAGGTCGCCAGGACACGCGAGAACATCGGCCACAGGCGATGCCGGACGCCTTCCTCGGTGAGCGGCCCCGGTTCGAGCGAGGCGAGTGCCCCGGCCAGATCACCGGATACAGGGAGGTCGGAAGGGGAGGACTTCATGCGCCGATCTCCGTTCGAACATCGAACAGTTCCGGGAAGAACGTGAGGTCGAGGGCACGCTTGAGAAACGAGACGCCCGATGAGCCACCCGTGCCGCGCTTGAAACCGATGGTGCGCTCGACGGTTTTCATGTGCCTGAATCGCCAGGTCTGGAAGGCGACCTCGACGTCCACGAGCTTCTCGCACATCTCGTAGGCATCCCACCAGGTCTCGGGGTTCTCGTAGATGGTCTTGAACACTCCGACCAGCTCCGGGCGCCGCTGATAGGGCTGGGACCAGTCCCGCTCGACGCAATCGGCGGGGATGTCGAACCCCCGGCGCGCCAGATGGCGCAGGAACTCGTCGTAAAGGCTCGGCGCATGCAGGATGGCCTGGAGCGGGTCGTGCAGCGCCGGATCGTGGGCGAAGACCTGCAGGGCCCCGGCATGCTTGTTGCCGAGGATGAACTCGATACCGCGATACTGGTAGCTCTGGAAGCCCGAGGCAGGACCGAGGACGTGGCGAAACTGGGCATATTCGCTCGGGGTGAGCGTCTCGAGGACGCTCCACTGGGTGGCCAGCTGAGCCTGGATCTGCTTGACCCGGGACAGGATCTTGAAGCAGGGCTCGAGCCGGTCGTCCCGGATGGCCACGACCGCGGCCTTGAGCTCGTGAAGGACGAGCTTCATCCAGAGCTCTGCCGTCTGGTGCATGACGATGAACAGCATCTCGTCGTGGTGCTCGGGCGAACTCAGCGGTTGCTGGGCCGAGAGCAGCCGCTCGAGCTGGAGGTAGTCGGCATACGACAGGCGACCCCCGAGGTCGAGCTCCATGCCGGCTTCCAGTTCGCGACGCATCCACGACTCCTCTCGCCTGACGTCATTTTACCAGACAATCCCGGCCTCGTTCACGGAGCAAGCCCGCGGCGTCCGTGCTACCATGAGCGACTGCAAACAACCCAGCACTCGAGGAAGAGTCACCCGCGATGAACGCGCACCCGATCACCCGTGCCCGCCTGGTTCCCGACCACATCGACGAACTGGTGCCGTACAAGCCCGGCAAGACGGTCGAGGAGGTGCAACGGTCCAGGGGGCTGGCCCGGGTCCACAAGCTCGCGTCCAACGAGAACCCGCTGGGTCCATCCCCGCGTGCGCTGACCGCCATGCGCGACGCCCTCGAGCGCCTGCATATGTACCCCGACTCGACCGGGATGAAGCTCAGGCAGGCCCTCGCCGAGCACTACCGCGTGAAACCCGAGAACGTCGTCCTCGGCGGCGGATCCGAGGGCATCATGGCCACGATCGTGCGGACCTTCCTGCATGGGGACGACGAGGTGCTGACCTCCGAAGGCACGTTCATCGGATTCATGGTGCTGGCCAAGGCCCACGGCACGGTCGTGAAGACGGTGTCCCTGAAATCGTTCGCCTACGACCTCGAGGCCATGGCGGCTGCCGTCACGCCGCGGACGAAGCTCGTGTACCTGGCCAATCCCAACAACCCGACGGGGACCATCTTCACGCGAGCCAGCTTCGAACGCTTCCTCGACCGGCTACCGCCGCACGTGCTGGTCCTGCTCGACGAGGCCTACTACGAGTACGTCGGAGAACGCCGCTACGAGTACCCGGATTCGCAGCTGTATCGTGCGGACAACGTCCTCACGCTCCGGACCTTCTCGAAGGCCTATGGACTGGCCGGGATCCGCATCGGATACGGCCTCGGCCACGAGAACCTCATCGCGCCGCTCCAGAAGGTGAAATTGCCCTTCGAGGCCGCCACGCTGGGGCTCGAGGGGGCGATCGCCGCGCTGGCCGACGAGGACTTCCTGCGCGAGACGATCGCCAACAACCAGCTCGGCCTGAAGCGCCTCGAGAGCGGTCTCGCCACCCTCGGTGCCCGCCATGTGCCGTCCGAGGCGAACTTCGTGATGATCGACCTGGGCACCGAGGCCGAGGTCGACCGCATCACGGAGGCCCTGCTCGACGAGGGCATCGTCGTGCGCCCCCTGCGCGGTTTCGGTCTGCCCCACTGCCTGCGCGTGAGCGTGGGTTTGCCCGAGCAGGTGGACATCTTCCTGGAGGCCTTCGGACGGATCTGGCGTCCGTCCTGACAGGCGTTTCGCATCCAACTGTCCCGGACACCCCATCAGGAAAGAAATCGGGGAGCTGACGATGTCAGCCCCCCGTTCCCTGGAAACCCTCGAAGGTTCCTAGTTGATGGTGATGGGCACCCACTTGGTCTGCCCGTAGTAGCCCTCACCGCCGTATGCGGTGCCGGCCTTGCGGAACTTGATCTGGTAGTAGGCCGGACCCGCCATGACCGAGCCCGCCGGGGAATCGGTCTCGGACCCGGCCTTGCCGTTCCACGTGCGGGAGGTCGCGGTGGCCCACGCCGACGAGAACTTGATCGACTTGCTGGCGTCCGCGACGGCGAGCTGGTATCGGCCCCGGGGAAGTACGAGTTGTTGGCCCAGCTGTAGGTCCCGCCCTTGGTGAACGTGGCATTCGGCGCCACCGTCGGGGAGAACTCCCACTTCAGGTCGAAGCTCTTGCTCGCGGGAGTTCCAGCGGTGTACCGGAAGCTTTCACCGACAAGCATGCCGACGGTGTTGACATCGCTGGCCGTGACTTCCTGGCCACCATCGTCGTAGCAGACCTGATATTTACCGGAGGACACGGTCAGATGCGCGAATGAAAAATTACCCATCAGGTCGGACTCCGTCGTCTGGTTCTGCTTGACGAAGCTGGTGCCATTGAAAAACGTCAAGAACAGGCTGACCTTGGCACCCGTATCACCGCCTCCGAAATTGGCCTTTCCAGCGATAGTCAGGTCTAGAGTAGGAGAAGCTGAGGGTGTCGGTCCACCCCCCCGAGGAGTTAGCGTAGCTGGCTGAATTGCTGAAAGCCTCTGAGGCGCCCAAGGAAAAGGGAACTCAAACCCGTTAACCGGGTCGATTTTCGGCCTGACGAAACAGCCACTGAACAATACAGGCAAAACACTGATATTCAAAATATACACAGGCCTATAAACCGGGCTATCAGCATTGATTTTCAAGATACACCCCGGTTAATAGTTCAAAAAATTCAGGGCAGGCAAATCGCCCACCCTGAACCAAGCTTGTGTCGCCTACTGGAGCGTGATGGGAATAGGCTTAGTCTGACCGTAGAAATTGGCTCCGCCAAATGATCCACCGGCCTTGTAATACTTCACGACGAAGAATCGCGATCCAGCCGTAAGAGTAGAAATATCAAGATTGACGGTAACATTTCCGGAAGCCTTATTAAGGACAGTACCGCTCTTCAAAGCACCTGAACTCGTATCCGTCGTCGGATAGATGGTCACTTGATAATCAGCATTTCCTTCCAGGCCTGGCTTGGCAGGGAAGGTGAAGGCGGCAGATGCCGACCGCGTGATGGATGCGTTGGGCTGCGGCGCCGCATTCGTGAAGTCCCAGGAAAGTTCCATGGACTTCTGGGGAATGGCCGACTGACTGGCCGTCACGGACACCGGGTCGGACACGGCCACACCCGTCGTATTGAAGGTGGAAGCGGCGACCTTTCCTTCATCGTCGTAAAGCAGCTGGTAATCCGCGTCCGGCAGTCCATTGAATGCAAAGTTACCGCTGACGTCGGTGTCCGCGGTCGTGGGAATCTTCGAGAAGGCCGTCCCGCCAGCGAGCTTCTGCTTCAATCCGACCTTGAGAGAGACGTCCGGGTTCGAATTCGGATTGAGAGCAAACGTGAGCCGCCCCTGAAGCGCAGACGCGGCTTGAATGGGTGAATTCGTGGGAGAAACACTGGGCTGACTGGAAGGCGCGGAACTCGGATTGGTGCTGTTGGGCAGGCGCATCGTATCGCAACCGGCGATCGCCACGAGCGACGCGACGCTCGCGAGCGCGAGACCCTGAGCAAACAGGCGATTGAACAAGTGGATCCTCCTTGCAAGACGGGGGGACGAGATGACTTGAAGCGGGAGCGAAGAGCCGCAACTTGATGACATCGGCATACGTATACCCTGTCTGCCCGATTCTTGAAAGCCCCCCCTCGTTTATGAACCGACGGGACGGGGCATGAGGGGGCGAAGCATGATGCTCCGCCAGCGACCGCCCGATGTGGGTCGTGAGCGGTAACCACGAGGTCCGCTTGAGCCAAGAGTCCCCCGACCGGATTGCCCACCTGCCCTCCTTCCGCTACCCGGTCGCCGAGCTGCTGCAAGAAAACATCCAGGACCCATCGATGGGCACGGGCTCTTCGTCGGCGTGGACGCTCGCCGTGGCATGCTCGCTGGTCGTCCGCGGGGGGCGTCACACCGCGGGGCGCGAGGGCTACGAGGCCTTCTCGGAAGAGATGAAGCGCATCACCAACCGCAGTCAGACCCTGCTCGAACTCGCCCAGGGCCTCATCGACCAGGAAGCGGCAGCCCACGGTCGCCTCATCGAGGCCCTGAACCTGCCTCAGGCGTCTCCCGACGAGGTCGAGATCCGGCGGGGCTGCCTCCAGGCGGCCCTGAAGCAGGCAGCACATGTGCATCTGTCGGGCGCCCAGACGGCCGTGGAGACCCAGGGCCTCGCGGAATCCGTTTTCCGTTACGGCACTCCCGTCGTCAAGACGGATTCCGCCCTCGCGATCCGGCTGGCCGCCGTGGCCCTCGAAGGCTTCACGTCCCTCGCACTCGAACAGCTCGAGGGGGCGATCGACGATGGATGGGCTCAGGACCTCAGGACCCGCCTGGAGCAACTCCGTGCCCCCAGCCATGAGCTGGATGCCGAGGCCTCACGGCACCTATGGCAATCGGTCTGAGCTAGCCGCCTCCCCGAGCGCGCGCGGCGCTCAGGATCCGAGATGCCCGAAGTCCGAGGGCTTGAGGTTGTCCAGGAACTTCCGGAACTGTTCGGCCTCCTGGTCTTCCTTCTCCTGGTTGACGGGGACCGACGAGGACGCCATGACTTCCGCCGCCACGAAGATGGGACACCGGGCCCGGACGGCGATCGCCACCGCGTCGCTCGGACGGGCATCGATCCGGTGCGTGGAGCCCCCGAGCTCGATCTCGATCACGGCATGGAAGGTGTTCTCGACGACCTTCGTCACCTGGATCTGCTTGACCGCCCCCCCCAGTTGCTGCCATGACGCCAGCATCAGGTCATGCGTGAGGGGCCTCGGGGTCTTGATGCCATCGACGGACAGGAGGATGGCATTGGCCTCGTGATCCCCTATCCAGATGAGCACCGCCCGGCGCTCTTCTGGATCTTTGAGCACGAGGATCGGAGACCGGGTCCGGGGCTCCAGGATGATGCTCGAGACGTGCATTTCGACCAAAGGTGACCTCCTGTCGCGTCGCGAGCATCATACGCGTGACGCCCTCACGCCTGCAACCATCCCCCGGACGCTCGTCGCGCCGCGTCAGCCGACCAGGGCGGCCCGATGAAGGGCCGCATCGACCGCCAGTCGCAGGATGGTCTGGACGCTGTGGCCGGTCTCCCGCGCCACTTCCAGAGCATCGCACAGTTCGGGCACCAGCCGGACGGCGGTGCCACCCTCCCGGTGCACGGCCAGCCGGACCGAGCCCCCCGGTGTGGGCACGGACAGCCGCTCGGCCTCGACGGCATCGCGCTGCACCCAGGTCGTCCGGACCCCCATGACCCCGATATCTTCGATCAGGCAGTCCCGGAGACCCTGCTCGTGGGCCGGGTCACAGCGAAGCGCCATGCGGATCCCCCCGCGAGGCGCCGGTGGATGGACGAAGACTTCCTCTGCCCCGGCAGCGAGGCATGCCTTCCTCACACGCGCCAGATCCCCGCCCCAGCCGGGGGGCAGCGCCGTCTCGAGGACCGCGACGGGACCCCGGGGATGGGCGGCGACCTCGGATCCGAGCCAGGCACGCACCCCGTCCACGGGACCGAACAGGCCACTTCCCGAGGCGAGAATACGCATCGTCGGGAAGTCGCCCGTCCGAGCCCCCATCGACCGCAGGACCCAGAGTGCAGCCGGATCGACGATGGCCCCCGACACCGGCAGGACGTCCCAGCCCTGGAGCCAGCGGGCCCCCCAGGCCGGAACGGCCAGCGGATCGACGGCCAGAGACGTGAGCACGAGGCGGGTGACCCCGAGTTGACCGATGGCGAGCAAGATGGCGAGCGCCTGGACGACGGGACGTCCGGGGCCGAACACGGGGGCGTGCAACCCCATCAAGAGACGCGCAGCATGGGCCCTCAGGGAACCTTGCCACGGAGACCGCCGGATGGCCCGGACGATATCGGGAATGTCCGGACGAGCCAGATGGGCCTCGCAAACGATGTTCAGCCCGAGAGCAGGATACGGATCGAGGCGGATGCTGACTGGCCCCACGACGGAAGCAAGATCCTCCACGAGGCGATCGGTATCGACGCCCGCATCGACGAGCGCAGCCAGCAGGGCATCGAGGGTCACTCCGCGCGAGACGTCCAGAACGAGCGTGTTCACGGCCACCACCTCCACACCGATGATGTTCGGGCGAAGGATGGATCGTCTGTGACGGGGCTCAACCCTTGCGATGCTCGCGAAGGGCCTTCTCGAAGACCAGATAGACGCTGAACAGGGAAAGCCCCACGACGAGCAGGCTCGCATCGGCCAGGGGATGCACGACCCCGGCGGGAGCCACCCCGAGGTGAAACAGGATGATCGCGAGCTCACGCACCGTGAGCGCGCCTGCCCCCACCAGGAACCAGTCCACGGCCCCGGCGAGGGGAAACGGGTCGAGTCGGCGAAGGAGGCGATCGCGGATGATGGCCCCGACCGAGATGGCGCTGAAGGCCAGGAAGAAGGTGACGAAGTTGAGCACCAGGGCGAAGCCTCGCCAGGCCTCGACGGGAACGAAGCTTTCCATCGACTATCCGTTTCTTCAGGACGGGACGAGAACGAGGGCATTGCTCACGGGACGCTCGAACCCGTCCGAAGGACGGTTCACGAGCTTGCCACGAACCACCATGGCCGTGGAACCGCCCCCGTCGAGGTTGATCGCCTCCACGGCCCCGAGTTCGCGCATGAAGCGGGCGAGCTCGTAGAGGGTCATCCCTACGCTCGTGGCCTGGCGACCGTCGACCGTCACGAGCACGATCCCCGTATCCCCGACGTATCCGATCGCCGTCCGGGGGGCACGGCCACGCGCGATGTCGGCCTGGAAACGCTCTTCCCGGGCCGTGACGAGAACCTTCCCGCGCTGGACGAGGGTCGGCCCCCCCCCTACGGCACACTGGACCCCCAGCCACACGTCCGACAGTTGCGCAAACACGGTGGCGCGCTGACCGATCCGGACCTGGCGCAGCATCTCCTGCAAGGCCTTGCCCTGCGCCGAGATCACGTAACCATCGACGGGAATGAAGCTGTTGCCGGTATTGACGGCCTCGATGGTCCCGTCGGCGGCCACGACGACCTCCCGCCGGCTCGGATCGGGAATCGAACCCGTCCGGGAAGCCCAGTGCGACGTGTAAAGCACCGTCTGATCCCGGACGGGAGGCCGGTTCACGGCAGTCACGGCGAACAGATGACCGTTGGAGAGCCGGATCGCAGCCTTGAGGCGCGCGTTGTCCACGAAGCAGGAACCGTCATACCGGACCCCGAAGACGGAGCGATTGAGAAAGCTGGAATGAACGACCTGTCCATCCTGGACGATGAGGCCCACGGGATCGCCACGACCGGGGGTGAAGAAGGTGCCGTTGACCGCTGCTATCGCCCCGGCCTGCCTGGCCAGCGAGGAAACGGTGGTCAGACCGAATCCCCTGTTCGAGCGGGCGATCTGGGGCCGGATCCCGACCGTCCGCAGGTTCGCCCGGATGACCCCGATGGAGAACGGCCCGGCCTGTGTCCAGCGCATCACGCGCTGGAAGGTCACCCCGTCCGCGATGGGTACCGTACGATGCCGGGTGATGACATCCGGCATGAAGAAATCGAAGTGGTCGGCGTGAAAAGAGCCCGTGATGGCATACGGAAAACGCCACCGGGCCACCACGCGCACGTAGGCACCATCTTGCTGGATGGTGACGGTCTTGATCGGGCCTCGGGCCAGGGGCTTGACCACCGTGTTCCTCACCCGGTTCGCCACCTGGATGTCCCACCGGACACCGTCGACGAGCGGTACCTTGCGGATGAGGCGCGGCGACTGTAGCCGGACGCGGAACCGGACCCCGTTCTCGGAGGTGAACGTGGACCACGTCTCGGCCGCCGCAGGCGCCGACGCAAGCCACCATGCAGCAAGAAGCAGCAGAGGAAACGAGCGCCGATGCACGCCTGGACCGCCCTTCAAGCGCCGAGATCCCCATACCCGGCTAAAGAGCAAGATCATCGGCCCCGTGAATGCTGCGTGCCGTGGCCACGGTCACGCCTCGCAGCAAGACCGCTCAGGGCGAACCGACCTCGAGCGCCTCGAGCAGGGCCTGCATACCCTCGGGACGCACGGTCTCGAGCACGATCTCCCGGGTCAAACCGAGGACCCGGGCCAGTCGCTCGGCGCGGATGCGATGTTCTTTCAACCGCCGCTGATAGGCCAGGGCTGCCGGAACCTCATCGGGAGCGAAGCGGACGCACGCCTCCTCGATACAGCAGCCGATCGCCTCGGCAAGCTCCGAGTAGACCTGCTCGTACGTCATGCCAAGACCCGGGACCTCGAACGTGAAGAGCTTGCGCATCGGAATCTCCCCTCGGTCACGTGACGCCACGAGCATCACCTCGCCTTAAATATACATTAACCTTCATCGACCAGAAGGCGGCTGATCTTGCGTCAAGCTGGACCAGTTTCCTCGCGGTGCCATCACCCAGACTGCCCGGGCGACCGATTCCCCGCGTTCGACCTCGAGCCCCAGCCCGAGCGTCGGCGAGAGCAGGAGGCCACGCTCATCCCGGAGGTCGGGAAATCGGTCCACCCACGACGTGAGGTTGGTCGAAAGCGATAGACCGGCGCAACGCCAATCTGGACCGATCGCGCGAATTCGCACGGCCCCACCGCGCACGAAGGCAGCATCGAGCCCCAGATTTTTCCATGCGAGCAATCGCGTGCCTGGAAAGGGGGACTCTTCGCTTCCCGGCTGCCCCAGCATGGCCACCAGCGCCGTCTCGGACGCCCCGAGTTCGAGTGGCCCGATCCGGACACCGGGGACCACGAGGCGGTCAAACATCGGTGGCAGGGACGGCGCCCCCCCCATCTCGAACTCCGTGCCGGCCAGGGCAGGACGCGAGCACAGGACGAAACCCCAGGCGACCAGACCGAACAGGAGACGATTTAACACGGCCACCTCCACGCGAGACTTCAGACGCCGTCGGAAAGTTCCCGGATGATGCCCTCGACGAGGGTGACGAGACGCACGTCACGGGGTGACGCAAAGCGCAGCAGGATGGCGTGAACGGGGAAAAAGGCCCGCCCCGCACGGGCGAAACGGATACAGGCGTGCTCGGAAGCCTCACGCGCCGCCCAGTCGCCCCCCACGGAAGCCCGGAACCATTCCCCGAGCCAGAGGCCCCAGTCGAAGGCCATGCTGGCGAGTTGCTCTTCCGACGGTGGCTCGCCCTCAAGCATGCCATCGACGATGCCGTCGAGCAACTCCAGATCCTCGTCATCTCCCCCGAAAGCGACGTCGAAGACCGATTCGAGTTCTGCCTGAACGTCTTCAGACCGGTCGATCCACGCGAGGATCTGCTCGCGCACGGGCGCATCGAGCACCGAGGGTGGGCCGAATCGACGGTCACATTCGTCCAGCGGGAGCCAGACGGGCAAGGCTTCACGGGGGTCGCGTTCAGAGACCATGAGCATTCCTTGTCGGAAGGACGCGCCACACGGCCTGTTCGACCGGATCGACTCCGAGGTCCGTCAGGCACGACAGGGACTCGCAAGAGGTCGATCGCCGATCCCACAGACACGGGCGGCACGAGAGCTGGGAAACATGGACCGCCTGGTGAGGGGTCCCTCCCGGAAGCAGCTTCGAGGGGTCGGTGGGGCCGAAGATGGCCACCGTCGGCGTCCCGACGGCCACCCCGAGATGCAGGGGCGCAGAGTCGACCGAGACGAGCACGGAGGCCTCGGCGAGCAGCGCAGCCATCTGCCCGAGGGACCGCGTCTTGCCGTGGGCCACGATCATCGGGACCTCGAGATGCTGCTGGATGGCCGCAACGGCCTCCCCATCATCCGGCCCCCCGGCCAGCACGAGTCGGGTTCCCTGGGCGCTCAGCCTGCGGGCGAGTTCCGCCCACCTGGACGGCTCCCAGGTCTTGATGATCCCCTTGCGGAGAGCCACCTGACTCGTCCCGGGGTGGAAGACGACGAGGGGCTCATCGGCAGAGACCCCATGCTCACCGAGGAACGCCCTTGCCCACTCGCGATCGGCGGCCTGGAGCGCCACCTGGGGCAACCGGAACGGGATGCCGATCCAGGGGCGAACCAGGTCGTAGTACATCTGACCGGCATACTGTTGCGAGTTGAGCGGCACGCGCTCCGTCAGGGTCCACGCGAGCCGGCTGGCGTCATAACCGACCCGGAAACGGGCCCCGGCCATCAGGAGCATCAGGGGCATGACCGGGGAACGCCCGGAGGCGATCGCCAGATCGAACCGGCGCTTGCGCAACTCGAGGACGGTTCGCAGGAACTCGCCCACGGACCGCCTGGCCTTGACCTCCAGCGTCAGGACCTCGTCCACGGCCGGATTGAACGCCATGATGCCCTGACAGCGGGGCTCGACGAGAGCCGTGATACGGCTGGATGGATAGGCTTCCCGCAAGCTCTGGATCACGGGGAAAAAGAGCAACTCATCACCGATCCCGCCGAAATTCACGACCAGGATTCGCTGGATGCCCGCATCGAGTGGGACCCGACTCATGCTTCACCTCGCTCCAGGGAGGCCGGATGGCTGGCACACGCCAGCAAGGCCCAGAAGACCAGCTGCACGGCAGGACGGTAGAACACGGTGTCGACCATGCCATGGATGGCTATCCCCGTGAGAGCCGCCATGATACCGGCAGCCGCCACCCAGGCGCCAGTACGTCGGATGTGGCGTACCAGCTGGATGAAGGCACCTGCAAAAAGTCCGAGGAACACGACCAGGCCCAGCAGGCCCTTCTCGACCGCCTCCTCGAGGAAGATGTTGTAGGCTCCCAGAGCCTCGAACCCCGTGACCATGTAGAGCGCATAAGCCTTGCGAAAGGCATCGTTGCCGACTCCCACCCCGAACCACCAGGAATCGCGCAGCATCTGGAGCACGCCGATCCACACGTTCATGCGGAACGAGTTGGAGGAGTGGGTACGGGTGGCCGTGATCGAGGCCAGACGCTCCTGCAGCCCGGGTGCATGCTGGAACGCGAACCAGGCGAGCAGGGCACCCAGGATGGCCAAGAGGGCCACGGTCACCACACCGCGACGTCCCGCACGCCCCAGCCAGCGCTGGCCCGCCCCGAGGGCCATCACCCCGAGGGCGGCGAACAGGCCCAGAAAGGCGCCGCGTGAGTACGTGAAATACAGACAGGCGGTGCCCGCGAGAGCCGTGAGGGCCGCCGTGGTCCTGAACGCGACGCGACCGCGTGACAGCGCGCCGGCGATCGCCAAGGGGATGATGGGGAGCAGGTAACCACTCAACAGGTTGGGATTCCGGAGCGATCCGTACACGCGCGTCAACTGGACCTCGGCATCCGCATCGTCCCAGAGAGCAAGCGGGGGCACATGGATGGTCCACTGGTAAATCCCGTAAAGGCCCTGGATCAGCGCCCCCACGAACAGAGCGGCCAGGAACGCACGCCCGCCACCGGGCACGGAGCCGACCATCCGACGCCAGGCCACGAAACCGGCCCAGTAGACGACTCCCTTGGCGAAGCCTTTCAGGCTCGGGCCGAGGTAAGGGCTGGCCACGACGGCGATGAAGGAAACCAGGATGCCGAGGAGGACGAGCACGTCGAAGGGGCGCGGCGCCCCGGCGTCAGCCCCCCCGGGCCTGACGAGACCGTGCCAGATGGCCGCTGCGAAGAAAACCCAGGTGAGCACCGCGGCCGTCCCGGTCCCGACGACGGGCAACGCAAAGGCCAGGAGCATCCCGGCCCAGACGAGCCAGGTATCCGCATGGCGAGCCACAAACGAGGTTCCCAGCCAGGGAGCGAGGAAGGCCCGGAGGCGCCCCACGAGTTCACCCCAACTCGAGACGAGGCGGCTCTCACGCAGGGCGTCGCGCCAGGTAAAAGAGCGGAGACCGGAGTCCGCGGTCATCGGGCGCTGGCTTCCGTGACCCGCAGGTCCACGATCGAGCCACGCAGCCGGTAACGCGCCCCTTCGATGTCGATGGGCACGCCGACCTTGATCTTGTTACCCCCGAGCACGATGCCGTCATCGGTCTGCTCGGCTCGGTCCTCGAGGGTCAGCACGACATCCTTGCTGAAAGGTTCGGCCAGATCGTCGACGGCGCGGGCACCCTGGGGTGTCCAGAGCGTCACCTTCCGGGCATTGATCTTCACTCCGACGATGGGAATGGCGGCATACGGCTGGTTGCGGATGGTGATGAAGGTCCGGTCCCCGACCTTGAACATGGACGGATCGGCGATCCCCCCGCGGATGAACAGGTCGAACCGGGCCGTGACGATTCCGGTCCGCTTCTGATCGACCCCGGCCAGACCGGCACGCGAGAGACCGAAACCCAGCAACCCCACGAGCAAGGCGGCCAAGATGACGGTGTCCAGGGGATTGAATCGCGATCGGCTGGTTTCGGACACGGGCAGAGATCCTTTCTGGGCAAATATGCCTCCATTGTTCCGCAAAGGCATCCGGAAGGCCCGTGAGAGATGTCACGATTGAATCTTCCACGTCATGGGAACACATGCACTTGGAATGCGGCTGGACTGAGCAAGGAGGCCGGTCGTGCGCTGGTATCTGTCCCTGGTTTCGGGTGTTGCCATCGTCTCGGGCTGTGTCAGCACCTCATCGCTCCCTCGCGCTGATGTCTGGGGGCGTATCGAGGGCCGGGTCCTGTGGCCCGGGGCGTCCGTGCGGCAAACCCAGGCCACCTACGCGGACGTCGCCTCCGCGGCAACGGTCTCGCTCATGGAAATCACCGTCCAGGGTAGCGGGGCCACGGCCACGGCCGTCTCCACGACGGTGGCCACCACCGTCACGAATGCGACGGGTGGGTTCTCGCTGAACATCCCCGGCTTCAAGCCAAAGGACACCTCCACGTACATCTTCGAGGCCGTCAAGGGCCTGGCCTCGAATTCGGTCAACAACGATGCCGTCCGGCTCCGGACCTATCTGAAACCGCAAAGTGGTGGCTGGTTGAGCCTGACGAGCATGAATCCGGCCAGGCCGGTCGTCTACATTTCCGAGGGGACGACGGCGATCGCCATCATGTACGGCCTTCGCCCCGGCGGGGTGGACCCGATGGGCTTCATGGGCACCATCCAGGCAGGTGTACCGGACAGTTCCGTGGCACCGACCTCCGGAGACACCTACACCATCCCGACGACCGGGTCCGGCTGGCCCAACCAGGACGAGTTCCACAAGACCAGCGACCTCGTGCGACGCGCCGTGGAAGGGGACACCGACCCGATCACGGCCGTGCAGTTCTCCACGGGCGGGAGCTTCTTCGTCAAGACCAACCAGGATCCCTTCGTCGAGACGCTCAGCAGCTACGCAGCGGGCTTCGGCGCCCCGATCATCGTGAAGGGTCTCCGCTTCGATCCCGTGGCGAACAAGAACACCGTCTACTTCGGGGGAGAGACGGGACTGGCAGCCACCATCGACACCTCGAAGCCCAATTCCGTCGCGGAACTCTACGTGACGGTGCCCAGCAATGCGGTCTCGGGTGGTGTGCTGGTGCGCAACGCCTACGGTCTCAGCAATGCCATCCAGTTCACGGTCATTCCCCAGGTCAACGGAGCCGTGGTCCAGTAGGAGTCGCTCATGCGTGCATTCATCCGACACGGCCTGACCGTCCTGCTGACGGCGACCTTCCTGGCCTGCCAGATGCCGACGGCACGGGTCCTGCCGGCGCTCATCGGGCCGCAGGCCGGTTCACCCGGGACGGCCGCGGCGGCCCAGATGCAACTCGACCGGGACATCGTGGTACCGAGCCCCCTCGAGGTGGCCCCCGTCAAGGGGCGCGTGGATTTCGGGAATCCGACGTCCAGCGACTACCAGGTCCAGTCGAACGTCTCGGACATCACGCTGCTGGCCACGGTTTCGGTCATCGACGTCAACACGGGTCAGACCATGACCGCCGGGGTGACGGACACCAACGGCAATTTCAGCCTGCCGTTTTCCACCTTCGTGCCGGCCGACAACAGCGTCTACGTGCTCGAGGCCATCCGGGGGGTCTCGGGCGGGGCTCCGGGCAACGATGCGCCCCGGTTCCGGACGGTCATCCAGTACAGCGGGGGCAACTGGAAGAGCATCACGAATGCCACCGTTGGTGGCTCCATCGTCATCAATGCTCTCACCTCGGCGATCGCCCTGTGTGCCGGCCTCGACACCGCGAACCCCAAAACCTTGCCGTATTCAGGCACCATCGGCATGGTCAATGCCGCCGTGAGCCCGCCCTCGCTCTCGGGAAGCCCGGCGCTGCCTGCCACGTTCCCGGCCGCCAAGGTCCTCCAGATGCAGGCCGACCTCCTCGCGATCGTGACGGCCAATCTCGACCCGGTAAGCGAGACGGATGCCCTCAACCCGAGTGTCGAATCCTACTCGCCGAACGTCGCGCCGGCGAACTCTCCCGTCCTCATCACGGGGCAAGGATTCGTCCGGGGTAATACCACCGTCACCATCGGCGGGGCCTCGGCCCCGATCCTGGCCTGGAAACGCATCTCGTCCGGGGGCATCGGCAAGTGGCAGATCGTCGTGAGCGTGCCGTCGGATGCCATCACGGGCAACCTGGTCGTCACGACGGCGCGCGGGGGTTCGGTGACGGCGGGCGCCTTCACCATTCCGGATGGTTCCCGGGTAGGCATCACCTCGATCAGCCCGAACCCCGCCCGGCCCGGCTCGACCATCACGCTGAACGGCACAGGCTTCTCGATGACGCTCGCCAGCAACGTCGTGCGACTCAACGGCGTGACACTCACGCCCATCTTCGCCAACCAGACCACCCTGGTCGTGCAGGTGCCTGACACATCGACCAGCGGCAACATGACCGTGTCCGTGGGCTCGGCCATCAGCAACGTGTTTTACCTGTCGGTGGACACCCTGATCACGCCGCGCATCACCTCGGTGTTTCCGACCATCGGGGGCGTGAAGTCGACGGTGCTGCTCAAGGGAGTGAACTTCGGCCCGACGGGGCGCGTCATCGTCGGAGGGTACGAGGCCCGGGTCATTTCGTGGAACCCCAAGGCCGTGCGGATCGAGATTCCCTGGTACCTCGCGACCGGCGCGTCCCAGATCACCCTCTTCAGCCCTTTCGGGATCAGCACGGCGACCTTCAACGTCATCGCGGGACATGTCGAGACCTCGTACATCGACACGGGGACCAATCTCGCGACGGGCACGGCAGTCGGGGGGAATGGCACCCACGTCTGGATCGGTGATGCAAAACTCTGGGCCTGGGGCGGCGGCACGACGGCCGTCAAATTCATGAACCTCAACCCCGATGGCAGTTTCAAGGATGCCAACTGGACGCTCTCCAGCCTCCAGATCCCCTCCGCGACCAACCAGGACGACAGCCCCAACGACGACGTCCTGGTGAGGGAGCGCATTTATTACACGGTCTCGAACAGCTCCAACCGCATCAACTTCGCCTCGCTGGACCCTTACACGGGCGACATCACGGCCTTCGGCTACGACCCGACGAACGACCTGCCCAGCAACTGGCGCGGCAGGGACCTCGCCCTGGCGGCCTCGGACAAGTACGTGTACATCGGCGGGCAAGGGGTTAGCTGTTCGGGCAGCGGCCTCTGCGACGGCAGCGCGACGGCCACCAAGCAGACCCGCATCCTGCCCTCGGGCGGCATCGGAATCTGGGAAGCCGGAACGTCGCAACTTTACTACGGGGAAGACGCCTACTTCATGTACATCGGGGGCGTCCTGCACATGCTGTCGGGTAACGACATCGGGACGACGGGCGGCAGCCAGTACACGGTACTGGATTTCGACGGCAAGATGACCAACTGGATCAAGAACCCCACCTCGCTGGTTCCCGTGGCCAACATGCATTCCACGAAACCCGTGCGCATCGGCCGATACTATTACCTGCTGAATCCGGATGCGGGCGGCTACCGGGGAGAGATCGTCGACGATCTCGTACCGAAGCCCGTCGTCCGCTATGCCGTCAATGGCACGAACATCTCGGTCGTCGGCGGACACATGAAACAGGACATCGCCATCGGCAAGTACTTCTACACCGTCAGTTCGTACTCGGGATGGGCCAACCAGTACAAGACGTACCGGTACACGATCAACTGAGGGCGAGACGATGAACGGCAGCCGTCCAACCGGAATCACCCGCGCCCTCCGCGCTGGCCTGGGCCTTGTGCTCGGCGTCCTGGTCGCGTGCCACCAACCCCTGGCCCGTCCGGATATCGGGAACAGGGACGTCGGGACCGACAACACCCCTGGCGAACTCGCGAAGCTCGACCCGTCATGGCTCGTCGGCCATGTCGACTACCCGATCCCGGCGGACCGCACGACCCAGGCCACCGTCGGTGACATGCTGTCTCGATCGACCATTTCGCTGCTAGACGCGACGTCCGGGCAGACCATCGTCGCCACGATCTCCGACACCTCGGGCAACTTCGCCCTGAAGATGCCTGGTTTCGTCCCCGTCGCCAACACCCTCTACGTGGTCGAGGCCGTCAAAGGCCTGGGTTCCCAGCTTCCTGGCCGGATCGCTCCGCGGCTTCGCACGATCATGAAGTACAACGGATCGGGCTGGCTCTCGCTCGTGAGCAGCGTGGCCAATGCCAGCGTCGTCATCAACGCGGACACCACGGCCGTGGCCATCACGGGCGCGATCGATCCGATCGGCCTCCCCCTGGGCAATGCCATGGGCAAGGTGAAGGGGTCGGCCGGCGGAGGACTCAACGCCGCACCGGCCTTCGCCGCCCATCCGGACTCGGAACTGACGGCGACCCGCAACGACGTCGTGGCGACACTTGCCGCAGATTCGGACCCCGTGGCACAGATCGACTCCATCCAGCCGGTGCTCCAGGGAGTCAATCCCACCAGCGGCTCGGCCAACACCATCGTCGCGCTCAAGGGGACGGGCTTCGGGGGCACGTCCACCGTGGCCCTCAACGGTACCACCATCCCCACCTCGAACGTCCTCATGAGTACCCGGAACCTCATCGTGATCACGGTCCCGGTCGGTGCCCAGAGCGGCAATCTGACCGTGACGGCCCGAGGGTCGACCAGCGCGGGAATCCCCTTCACGGTGCCCAACAGTGCCGCGGTCTCGATCACGTCCGTCAGCCCGAACCCGGTCCGGCCCCTGGCCTCCGTCACGATCACGGGGACCGGATTCAGCACGACGGCGTCCAGCAACACCGTGACCCTCAATGGCCTCTCCGTCACACCGGACTCGGCCAACCAGACGTCGCTGGTCTTCCGGGTGCCCTCGACGGCCACCAGCGGGAACCTGTCGGTCAGCACGGGCGGGCAAACCTCGAACGCCTATTACGTGACGGTCGATGCGCTCACGACACCCCAGATCAGCAAGGTCTGGCCCAGCTTCGTGACCAACCGGAGCGTGCTCGAGATCTCGGGCTCGAACCTGGGACCCAACGGCGCGGTCCTGATCGGGGATTTCCGGGCCGAGGTCATCTCCTGGAACCCCAACATCATCCGGGTGCGCGTGCCGTGGTACGTGGGGGAGGGGCAACAGGTCGTGACGGTCTTTGCTCCCCTTGGCGTGCAGACTTCGGCCGTCAACGTCATCGACGGCAACACGACCATCAACTGGGTCAACATCTCCCCTTCCATGCCCGGCGACGTCGGAGGTGCCGGCTTCCATGCGCACGTGGGAGGCCGCAAGCTCTGGGTCTGGGGAGGAAATGGCAGCACCAAGGTCTATTCGATGGCTCTGGCGGATGACGGATCCTTCCAGGCCGGGGCCACCTGGCAGGCTGCTCCGTTCGCGATTCCCGAGGGCACGTACCAGGACGATAATCCCAACTCGCGCGTCCAGATCAAGAACCGTGTCTACTACACCGTCACCAACCAGCTCGGCGCCTGGAACAAGAGTCACATCAATTTCGCGACGCTCGACCCGTACACGGGGGACATCATCGGATTTGCCTATGACCCGATCAACGACCTGCCGCCCACGTGGGCAGGGAAGGACCTTGCCCTGGTGGCTTCCGACCGCTACGTGTACATCATGGGCCACGGCGTGAGTTGCACCTCGGATGGCGTGAGTTGTGGCAACAACAATGTAGGCACCATGGAAGCCCGACTCCTGGAATCGGGGAACATCGGGAAATGGGAAACGGGCCCGAACCAGGTCTACTACGGCGAGGATGGTCAGCCCTTCATCATCGGCGACTCGCTGTACATGATCGGTGGGACCAGCGGAGTGTCGCAACAGAGCGTCATCCGATCCGATGGCAAGATGTCACCGTGGAACCGGATGGGGTCGCCGCTGATCCCCGATGGCCACATCCTCTCGACGATGGTCATGCAGGTCGGACGCTATTACTACCTCTGGAGCACCTGGAGCGATCGCCGCACCTTCCGGGGCGGCATCGTCGACAACCTGGTCCCCCAGGTCTCTGCGGAACTCTCGGGGGCAGAGAGCCCGCAGGCAACTCTCGGCGGTCAAGCAATCGGACATATCGACGTTCACGTGGGTAAGTATGTCTATCTGCTCAGTACCCAGGCAGGCGGATATGGCTCCAACCAGGGAGTCGTCCGCGGGGAGGTTTTCTAGTGACCAGGTCACGCTTGAAAGGCATCCATCTGCGCGGTTTCATTGCGACTGCCCTATGCGCCGCGGCACTTGCCGTGGGTTGCGAGGAGCCCGGAACGGTGATCGGCCAGGATGGGGGGAGCAACAACGACCCGACCACGCCCACGAGCACGAAGGCACCATCGAGTGGCCCGCTCACGGGCGGAATCGTGACAGGCTCCGCCAACCCCGCGGCGACACCGGGCGCCTCTTCTAGCGTCACTCCGGTACCTGGCCCGTCGGGATCTACGGTGGTCGCTTCGCCGACGCCCACACCTACGGCCACCCCGACCCCGACGCCGGTCGATGAGCGTCCCTTCATCAACAGTCTGGGAGTCCTGATCGCGAATCATCCGCTGGACGAAACGCCTGCGCCTGGAGCACCGGACCCGGTCATCCCGACGATCTACGTCGGACCACCGGCAGGTCGCGAAGGAGAGGCGCTCTATCCCTTCAGGGCCGTGGCCACCATCTCGGTCGCGCTCCTCAGCAACGGGTCCACCTTCCGCGGGCCTTTCACGTACTCGGCCATCCCGACGGGTATCGTCACCGTCACGGCCCGGCATGACAAAGGTGCGGACATCCGAGCCCTGAGTTACGCGACCGATACACCTCGCGATGTCGTCATCTCGGTTCTCGCCTCGGATTCCACCCAGATCCAGAATTCGCTGATCGCCACCTGCAGCCTCCGCGTCAGGCCCGTGTCCGGCGCGATCGTGACCGTGAAGTGAGGTCGTCCATGATCGTGCATCGTCTCCTTCACCACCCCCTGCGGGTCCTCCCGATATCCGCCGTGACCCTGGGAATGCTGGCCGCTTGCACGTCGGTTCCCCGGACCGTGGCCTTCCCGTCCGGGTCGGATTCCCGTCCAGGGTTGTCCCCGACGCAAAAGCCAGGCGTGTCAGCACCCGTGAGCCCGGAGACCTTTCAGCCTCCGGAAAACAGTCCGGAGGCCTCAACGGGGGCGGCCCGGCTGGTCATTCACTGGCCCGGACGGCGTATCCAGTGGCTTCCATCCGACCTGGCCCGGGTGGAATGCACGGTCCGTTCCAGCGGGTCCTTCGTCGCTTCGGGTAGCGCCGTCCTGATGGCTCCTGGTGGGGGATCTGCTCCCGGAACCTACACCGTCTCTTTTTCCCGCTTGCCAGTACGCGAACTCGATTTCGACGTCGAGGCGTTCTCGGAGGGATCCCTGGCCGGGACCATCGAGGCGGCCCCCTCGGCCACGGGATCGAGTCGTGTGCAGATGCTGCCCAACGTCTACACGCCCCTGGAGGTCGTGCTCGAGACGACCAGGCTCCCTGCGATCACCTCCGTCAGCCCCCTGTTCGCCTTCGTCGGTGACCGGATCCTCATCGAAGGCTCGAATCTGGTGGAGAACCGCGTGTCGTCCCTGGGAAGCCTGGTTCCCCGGGAACCGTACACGGTCCGGATCGGGGACTTCATCATGGACAGTTTCAACGCGAGCCCGAGCTTCGACGTGCTGAACCCGGGGCGCCTCTCGGTTCGCATCGACACCGGCTGTACCGGAGGCGCCATCCAGTTCACGTCACGCGGCAAGACCGCGGTCGCGGATGGCGAGCCCCTCACGGTCCTCAAGAGCCTCCGGATGGCTACGGCCTCCCTGCCTCCTGCCTACCTGGTCGCCGAATCCGTGACGCAGTACCCTCTCCAGTACGAGGCTTTCGATTCCGGGGACCTGCTGGTCCCGGATGGCAAGATTCCCCCTGGCACCTTCACCTGGGGCATCGTCCAGGAGATCACGGACGCCACCCAGTCTTCGGGCGGGATCTCGTCGGCCGACCGGATCGTCCAGCTGACGGGTTCCGGGACGTTGCAGGCCGGAAAGAAGTACGGCGTCGCCGTGTTCGGCCTGTACTCGGGCGGAGGAAGCGTCCTCCGGGCGACCTCCTCCGTCCGGGTCGGCCCCTGAGCCATGGCGCATGGCCCTGCGCGGCATGAGTGCTCCCCGGTCGCAAGCCGGGGGGTTCTGGCGATCTCGGTGGCCATCCTCACCGCCTGCGGTCCCCTGCAGCCCGTGGGAGATTTGCCGGTCACCGCAAGCCGCGTGACGGCGCCCCCCGCGTCCGGTGGAGGAACGGCAACTCCAGGACGCATCGGGTCGCTTCGCCTCACGATCGACTGGGGCGGCCGCGTGCTGCAGGCCCTGCCGGTAGAAGCGATGTTCCTGGACATCGACGTGACGACCTCCCGGGGCGTGCAGATCCTCCAGCAACGCTTCGTCCGACCGGAGGCCGGTGGGCACCAGGGCCTCACCCTCCCGGGATTGCCCGCGGGAACCGTTCAGGTCACGGTCCAGGCCCGCGATCGCCACGAGAAAGTCCTCCGGACGGGCCACACCGAGGTCCAGATCCGACCGAACGCGGTCAATGGCGCGCGACTCAGCCTGCGCGACGCCCTCGAGCCGACCCTCTTTTCCCTGGCTCCCGACCGGGGAGAACCGGGCACCACGGTGCTCGTCTCGGGCAGTGCGCTCGGGACCGCCGGCGACCCCATCGAGGCCCGGGTCGGTGACCTTGCAGCCCACGTCAGCCGCCTCGACGATGCGCACGTCCGCGTGACGATACCGGAACATGCCACCACCAGCGCCATCGTCCTGACCCTGGGCGCCCGCACGGTGCGGTCCCCGGTTGCCTTCACGACCATCCGGAGCTGGGAGGTCACGCCCCGGACCGCCGAGGTCTTCGAGCCCCACGGAGTCCAGGACGTCATGGCGATCGCCCGGGACTGGGCAGGGAACCCCGTGCCGTCACAGGTCACCTGGTCGCTGCGCGCGCTCTCCGGACCGACGGGTCGGCTGGTTCGCGCCGACGGAGCCACCGCCAGCGTGCAGGTGGGCGAGGGTGCAGCGGAACTCGAGCTGCGCGTGAGCACCCGGGCCGAGGCGCCCGTCGTGCGGATCACGACGCATGAACTTTCACCCTCGGACGTCGCCGGTCAGCTGACCGCCCTCGCCGTACCCGCCGCCCCGGCAGCGAACTCGAACGACGCGAGACGGATCGCGCTCGGCAAGGCGCTGTTCCTGGACGAGCGGCTCGGACGGACCGGGGCGATGGGTTGCGTCACCTGCCACCGACCCGACCGGGGATGGGCGGATGCCCGGACTCGCTCTGCCGGGAACGACGGTCTGGGGCTGGACCGACACACCCCCACGGTGCTGAATGCGGGCCTGATTCCCGGGCCGATGTTCTGGGACGGACGTGCGCCGGATCTCGAAAGCCAGGTCCTGGCCGTCTTCGCCAGTGGACGCGAGTTCGACCGTCCCGCGTCGGACGTCCCGGCGCTGCTCACGAACCTGGGCTATGAATCCCGGTTCACGGACGCCTTCGGACCGGGGCACGCCGACCTCGCGCACGTGAGTCAGGCGATCGCCGCCTTCGAGCGGACGCTGGTCACCGGGGACTCGCCCTTCGACCGATGGATGCGCGGGGATAGCCGGGCGCTGTCGCCTGCCCAGCTCCGGGGCCTCGGCATCTTCATGACCACGGGCAAGTGCATCAGCTGCCACCAGGGGGCCACCTTCTCGGACGGGAAGTTCCACCACATCAATGTCCTCGAAGATGATCAGTCAGTGGGAGCCGGTCGGGCAGGCGTCACGGGCAACCCCGGCGACCACGGGCGATTCCGTACCCCGCCCCTGCGCCAGGTGGCCGAGACGGCGCCCTATTTCCATCACGGACGCACCCGGACCCTCGGCGAGGCGATCTTGCACTACGAGGGGAATTTCCGGCCCGTTCCGGGAATCGATCCGGTCCTGGTCGAACCCGTCCGCCTCGGTGCCGAGGGACGTGCCGATCTCGAACAGTTCATGCATGCGCTATCGGGCGCCACCGGGAGTTTTCAGCCATGATGCGGAACCGCCTGGCCATCCAGATCGCCCCGCTTCTGCTCCTGCTCATCGCGTGCCGGGATCCCCGGCTGGCCGCCCTGACGGGAACCCGGGTCGGCACGCCGTCTCCGGCCTCGACGGAAGCACCCGATGACAGCCCTTCCGACACCCTGCTGGGTGGCATCGTGGTGTACCCGTCCGGCCGATCTGGCACGACGCCCCGCCCCGGCTCGAACCCCGGGCCAGAGAACACCCTCGCTCCCTCGCCCGAACCCACGATCGACTGTGCCATCTTCGACCCGGACCGAACCGTGAGCCTCTATGATTGCTTCCCGGCGGCGAGCATCGAGGTGACGCTCGGCCGGACTGAGCCGTGGGAGCACCTGTCCTCGCTCGTCCTGCGGGTCCCGGTCGCTTCCGGTAGCAACCCGCTCGGGCCGAGCGAGGCCCGGGTCCGGGCACGGGTGCTGTTCTCGAACGGCACTCGCCTGCTGAGCCAGGACGAATCGCCGATGACCCGGCTGGTGACCTGGAGTTCCAGCCGCGCCGACCTCGTCTCGGTGGACGCCGCAGGCCGCGTACAGGTCGTCGCTCAAGCCACGGGAACTGTCACGATCACGGGCAGAACGCTGGATGGAGCCCACGGAGCGAGCGTACAGGTGACGGTCGACGACTCGGGTGACCTGGAACTCGTCGTGGACTAGGCGAGAGTCTGGCCCCGTCCTCGACGGGCTGCGCCTGCTCAGGCCTTCATGCGAGCGACCAGTGCCGAGGTGGAACGCCCCTCGACGAAGGGCAGGATGACCACCTCGCCCCCTCCTTCGAGCACGGCAGGCGTTTCCGGCAAGGTCTCGGGACGGTAGTCCCCACCCTTGGCATAGACGGCCGGCCGGATGACGCGGATGGCACCCTCCGCGGTGGGTTCGTCGAAGATCACGATGGCATCGACACACGCGAGGCCGAGCAACAGTTCGGCTCGCTCGAGTTCCGTCACGAGCGGCCGCTCGGGGCCCTTCAGACCGCGCACCGAGGCGTCCGAGTTGAGCCCGACGACGAGGCGATCGCCCAGGGCTCGCGCGGCCTGCAGGTAGCGCAGATGACCCACGTGAAGCAGATCGAAGCACCCGTTGGTGAAGACGGTGCGGCCCTGTTCCTGCCAGGACCGCGCCACGGCTTCGACCGTGTCGAGGGTGTAGCAACCTGCAGGCATCGCCGTGGCACTCACGCGCCACCTCCGGCAGCGGCCACCCGGTGACCGGGCTGCTGGGCGATCGCCTCGTGCAGTTCCTCGAGCGTGACCGTCGCCGTCCCGAAGCGGCGCACGACCTGACTGGCCGCCAGGTTGGCCACGAGGGTCGCCTCGACGGGCGTGGCACCGGCCGCGAGCGCGAGCGTCAGGGTGCCCACGACCGTATCACCGGCACCCGTGACATCGAAGACCTCGGTACGGTTGAAGGCCGGTATCTGCGTGAGACGCCCACCGCGTTCGAAGCAGGCGATGCCGAGGGCCCCGCGGGTGATGAGCACGCATTCGGCATCGGTCTGCTCGAGCAGCAGGTCACCGGCCCGCCGGAGGGAGGCCTCGTCCGTGATGGCGAACCCCACGACGGCCTCGGCCTCGGGCTGGTTGGGCGTGAGCGCACGGACACCCTGGTACGGGGCGAGGTCCCCCTGCGCGTCCACCGTGACTCCGCAGTCGTGGCGCCGGGCGAGCTCGAGCGTGTGCGCGAGCACCCGCGGCGTCACGAGACCGTTGCCGTACTCCGAGATCAGGATCGCATCCACCTGCGGCACGAGGGCCTCGAGGGTCTCGAGAACCCGGGCCTCGAGGTCACCGGCGATGGGTTCCCGAACCTCGCGGTCGACACGCACGATCTGCTGGGTGACGGACTGCTGGGACGAGGCCGAGATCCGGGTCTTGGTGGTCGTGGGTCGCCCCTCGGCGAGCAGCAGACCCGTGGCTTCGACCCCGCGGATCTCGAGGGCCTGGCGCAGGCCCTCGCCCGTCGTATCCGGCCCCACCAGACCGAGCACGTGCACCTGGCCACCGAGTGAGGCAATGTTGGCGGCCGCATTGGCCGCGCCGCCGGGGACGAGGTCGGTCTTCTGGTGGTGCAGGATGAGCACCGGGGCCTCGCGTGAGATCCGCGTGACGGAACCGGTGAGGAACTCGTCGGCGATGACGTCCCCGAGCACCAGAACCCGGGTGCGGGCGAAGGCCCGACCGAGTTCGGCGAGACGCGAGGCATCCAGCATGGTCGTCATGGGATGGTTGCTCCGGAATCTAGGGATCCTCGACCCCCACGGCGGTCATCCACTGACCGCTGGCCTTGGCACGCAGGTACGCCTCGATGAACCCATCGAGCTCGTCGCCGTCCATCATGGCCTGCACCTGGGAAATCTCGTGTCCCGTGCGGTGGTCCTTGACCATCTGGTACGGGTGGAACACGTAGGAGCGGATCTGGTTTCCCCAGGCCGCTTCCTGGTGCCCCCCCTTGATGTCAGCCAGGCGCTTCGCCTGCTCGGCGAGCATCCGCTCGTAGAGCTTGGCCTTGAGGATGCGCATGGCCGTCTCACGGTTCTGGTACTGGCTGCGCTCGTTCTGACATGCCACCACGATGCCGGAAGGCAGGTGGGTGATGCGGACCGCGGTCTCGACCTTGTTGACGTTCTGACCGCCGGCGCCTCCCGAGCGGAAGGTGTCGATCTTGAGGTCGACGGGATTGATCTCGACGTCCGTTTCCTGGTCGGCGAACTCGGGCGTGACCTCGATGGCGGCAAAGGAGGTTTGACGCTTTCCGTTCGAATTGAAAGGCGAGATGCGCACCAGGCGATGCACGCCCTTCTCGGCACTCATCCGGCCATACGCGTACGGACCCGTGAGGATGACGGTCGCACTCTTGATGCCGGCTTCCTCGCCCTCCGACATGTCGACGAGTTCCTGCTTGTACCCCTTCGATTCGGCCCAGCGGGACACCATGCGCAGGAGGATCTGTGCCCAGTCCTGGGCGTCCGTCCCGCCGGCACCGGCATTGATGGTCACGATCGCCGGTGCCTGGTCGTGTTCCCCGCCGAGCAGTTGCTCGGTCTCCCAGTCGGAGAGGGCTCCGCGGATCTGGGCGAGGTCACGTTCAACCTCCTCGAGCACGGACGTATCGCCCTCGGACAGGCCCATCTCGATGAGGACCTCGGCATCCGACCCGAGCCGCTCCCAGAGATGCAACCGGTCGATCTGCTGGCGCATCAGCGTCAGTTGCTGCATCGTCTTCTGGGCCTGGACGGGATCGTTCCAGAATTCGGGTTGCGAGGCCTCGGCCTCGAGGGAGTTCATCCGACCGGCAAGACGATCCGGGTCAAAGATGCCTCCTTGCCTCGCCGATGCGGTCCATCAGCGAAGCAAGTTCTGCACGGGCTTCCGTCAGAGTCATGGGGTAATCCTCCTGGGGGTCGGACCTGAAGCGAGGGCTCAGGCCTGGGTCGAGGGCTCGTCGATGGGAGACATCTCACCTGCGGCCTCGTGCTCACCGGCCGGGGCCTCCTCGGCCAGCATGTCACCCGGCATGCCCTCGATCGAGATCCCGGCTTCCCGCAGGGCCTGCAGGTTCTCCAGCGTCAGCGGGATCCCCGCGGCCGCGAGCGCCGCCAGGTCAACCGTCGGCGTCTCGCCCTCGCCCACGTTGAGCTGGATCGTCATCGAGCGGGGAGGAGGCGGAGGCGCGTCATAGACGACCTGGAGATGGAAGATCTGTCGGACGATCTCGTGCTGGAGGGCCAGCTTGAGGTCCTGGAAGAGGTCGAACGCCTCGCGCTTGTATTCCTGCAGCGGATCCTTCTGCCCGTAGGCCCGCAGACCGATCCCGTCGCGCAGGGCGTCGATGTCGTGCAGGTGCTCGATCCATTTCTGGTCGAAGGTCCGCATCATGATGTAGCGCTCGAACTGTCGGAGCTGTTCGGGCTCGAGCGTGGCTTCCTTGACCTCGTAGGCCGTGGCGGCCAGCTCCTGCAGATGCGCGACGATGGCCGCGTAGCCGGGCAGGGACTCGATTTCCGACAGCGGGATGGTCCCGATGAGAGGTACGAACGTCGAGACCGACTGCAGCAGGCCGCGCAGATCCCATTCCTCGCGCTGGACCTGCGGATTGATGTACTGGTCCGCCTGCGCCTGGACGACCTGACGGATCATCTGGAGCATGCTCTCCCGCATGTCACCACCCTCGAGCACCTTGCGTCGCTCCCGGTAGATGATCTCGCGCTGCTTGTTCATGACGTCGTCGTATTCGAGGACGTTCTTGCGGATGTTGAAGTGGTAGGTCTCGACCTTGCGCTGGGCACGTTCGATGCTGCGCGTGACCATGCCAGCCTCGATGGCTTCCTCGTCGGGAACGTTCATGGAGTCCATGAGCTTGGCGAGCCGCTCTCCACCAAAGAGGCGCATGAGATCGTCGTCGAGGGCCAGGTAGAACCGCGTCGAACCGGGGTCACCCTGTCGCCCCGCCCGGCCACGGAGCTGGTTGTCGATGCGCCGGCTCTCATGCCGCTCGGTCCCGATGATGTGCAAGCCACCGAGGGCCAGGACCTGCTCCTTTTCGGAAGCACAGATGGCACTGGCCTCGGCCCGGACCTCGGCGTGCTCGTCAGGGGCAACCTGCGAGAGGTCGGTGTGACCGCGTGCAACCAGAAGGTCGATGGCGAGGCTCTCGGCGTTCCCGCCGAGGATGATGTCGGTCCCGCGACCGGCCATGTTGGTCGCGATCGTGATGGCCCCGAGCCGGCCCGCCTGCGCGACGATCCGGGCTTCCTGCTCGTGAAACTTCGCGTTCAAGACCTGGTGCGGGATGCCGCGCTCCCCGAGGATCCGCGAGAGATACTCGGATCGCTCGATCGAGACCGTGCCCACGAGCACGGGGCGCCCCTGCTTGTGGCATTCCTGGATCTCGTCGGCGACGGCGCGGAACTTGGCCGCGGCATTCTTGTAGACGACATCGTGCAGGTCGCGCCGCTGCACGGTGCGATTGGTCGGCATGACCGCGACTTCGAGGTTGTAGATCTTGCCGAACTCGGCCTCCTCGGTGGCAGCCGTTCCGGTCATGCCGCCGAGCTTGGCATACATGCGGAAGTAGTTCTGGAAGGTGATGGTGGCGAGCGTCTGCGTCTCGTCCTGGATGGGGACGTTCTCCTTGGCCTCGATGGCCTGGTGAAGTCCGTCAGAATAGCGACGACCGACCATGAGACGCCCCGTGAACTCGTCGACGATCACGACCTCGTCCTGACCGTTCTCGGGGTTGCGACGGATCACGTACTCGCGATCGAGCAGGTACAGCTCCTTGGCCTTGAGAGCGTTCGTGAGCTGGTGGGCGAGATCGGGCATCGCCGAGTCGTACAGGTTCGCGATGCCCAGCAGTTGCTCGGCGTGGGTGATGCCCTCCTCGGTGAGGACGACGTTCTTGGCCTTCTCGTCGAGCGTGTAGTCTTCCTCGCGCTTCATCTTGGGCGCGATCGCCGCGAGCCGCTGGTAGGTGTCGGCCGAACGCTGGAGTTGCCCCGAGATGATGAGCGGGGTCCGGGCCTCGTCGATGAGGATGCTGTCGACCTCGTCGACGATCGCGTAGTTCAACGGCCTCTGGACGCAATCCTGCAGGGCGGTGGCCATGTTGTCGCGGAGGTAGTCGAACCCGAGCTCGTTGTTGGTCGCGTAGGTGATGTCGGCCGCGTACGCGATGCGGCGCTGGTGCGGCAACAGGTGGTTCTGGATGAGGCCGACCTCGAGTCCGAGGAACCGGTAGAGCTGTCCCATCCATTCGCTGTCGCGACGTGCCAGGTAGTCGTTGACCGTGACGACGTGCACCCCCTTGCCCGGGAGCGCATTGAGGTACGCCGGAAGGGTGGCGACGAGAGTCTTGCCTTCACCCGTGCGCATCTCGGCGATCTGGCCCTTGTGAAGGAAGATGCCCCCGATGAGCTGGACGTCGAAATGCCGCATCCCCAGCACACGTCGCGACGCTTCGCGCACGACGGCGAACGCCTCGGGCAGGAGACGATCGAGCGTCTCGCCCTCGGCCAGACGCGTGCGGAACTCGTCGGTCTTGCCTCGAAGCGCCTCGTCCGTGAGGGCCGTCATCGTGTCTTCGAGCTCGTTGATCCGCATGACGAGCGGCCGCACCGCACGTACCTTGCGCTCGTTGGCATCCCCGATCAGGCGACCGATCAGCTTCAGCATGGAAATTTCCGGCTCCTCGACTTCGCGTGCGTCCCGACGGCAAGCCCGCGGAACGAGGGCATTGTACCACGACCGCATGAGGCCCTCGTTGACCGCTCCTCGGGGCGGATCGTAGAATTTGATTTCACCAGATTCGGCAGTACCGGCCGCCCAGCCGAGCGGCCCCCCGGCTCGATGGTGGTTCCCCCGGGAACTACCGGGGTCGTCCACCCGGAGCGAGAGAATCCATGAAGGACAAGATTCATCCCCAGTACCAGGAAATCGACGTCACCTGCGTCTGCGGCAACAAGTTCAAGACCGGCTCGACCAAGCGCGAGATCCGGGTCGAGATCTGCTCGGCGTGCCACCCGTTCTTCACGGGCACCCAGAAGATCGTCGACACCGAGGGCCGCGTCGAGCGCTTCATGAAGAAGTACAACCTCAAGACGGCCTCGGCCACCAAGTAGGGCGTGCGCCCGAGAGGCCGTCTGACCGGTTCCCCGGTCGGGCGGCCTTTTCGTTTGCCTGAGACCGTGCCCGAGCGGGTATGGTGAATCCATGACGGAACTTCCCGGGGAGACCGCATGACCGGATCGCGTGCGCGAACAGGATCCACCCTCCTCGTCTGGGGAACCCTGACGGCCTGCGTGGCTGACGCTCCCCCCGCTCCCGTTTCGACCACCGCGATCACGCCCATCGCGACCGGGGCCCCGGTCGCCACCGGCCCGGCCCGGGGACAGTTGCTCCTCAAGATCAGGTGGCCAGGCCGAGAAACCCAGTTCATTCCCGCCGGAACGCGACGACTCGAACTCGAGGTCACCCGGCAGGGGGATCGCGTGGCGGGTCCGGTGGTGGCCACGGAAGGTTCGGACGTGCGTATCGAGGGGCTCCCCGCAGGGACGCTCGAACTCTCGGCCCGCGCATACGATACCCCGACGACGGGTGGCCGCCTCCGGGCGACGGGGACGGCCTCGGTCGAGATCATCCCCAACCGCCTCAATCCGGGCCGCCTCACGTTGCAACCGAGCGTGCCCCTCGCGGTCCTGGACACCTTCCCGGCCAGCCTCGTGCCGGGAACGGGACCCAAGAGCCAGCTCAACGTCCGGGTCCAGGGCTTCGACCTGGTCTCCAGCCGCGACATCCAGGTGTACGTCGGCAACACGCTCATCCCGAACGGCGAGATCCGGGATGCCCAGGGTCGCAGCCCCTCCGGCCCCATCTGGCAATGGATCAACCACCTGAGCCCCGACCAGCCCGCCTACGTGGCCATCCGCACCCCGCGCGACATCGATACCGGTCCCGTGAAGGTCATGGCGGGGCCATATTCGGCCACCGGAACGGCCACCTTCACGCCGATCGGATCCGTCAGCCTGCGCGTCCAGACGGTTCACCTCGTCCCCGGCGAGGAATACCGGTTCGAGGTCGATACCTATGACCGTGCCGGAACTCCGCTACCATGTCCGCCCGAAGAACTGGAGTGGCGCATCCAGGACGAGACCTGCCTCGGGAACCGCTGCGACGACAACGATGCCGCCCGGGTGAACTCGGGTCTCGTCCGTGCGGAACTGGACATCGGGTGGTTCTCGAATGGCAAGAACGTGACCCCGAGCGGTGACGTCATCGGGATCGCCACGATCCGGGTGGGGAACCTGTATTGCCACGCCACGGCCTCGATCGTGGTCGTGGGACCCTGAAACCCCTCAGCGCTCGGGTGCGCCCTGGGCCACCCAGTCATAGAGCACCTTGAAATCTTCGGGGTGCTCGTCCAGCGAGATCGGTTGACCGAGGGAGTTGCTGGTTTCTCCGGCCACATCCTGCTGCGGGGGCATGCGGCGATCGCCCAGGACCTCCAGGTCCGGCGCGATGCGCCAGCGCCGGTTCCCGTATCCGATCCAGGACGGCATGCGCGCGTCGATGCCCGGGCGCGATCGTCGCACGAGTGGCGAGAGCGCCGGATTGCCCGGCTCGACCAGGTACTCGATGGGATTGTAGAACACGGAGGTCGTCACGAGATCCGCGTAGGACGCCACGGGCAGGTTCCGACGTTCCGGGTCGGTGGCCCCGTGACACGAGAGGCAACCGTTCTTCTCGATCCAGGGCCGGATGTGCGCCTCGTAAGTCCGACGGAGGTATACCGACGCCGAGGACGGCTCGGGCGGATCGACCACGGCGCCATCGGGAAAGCGGAAAGCCGCCCCGCCATGGTAGCGCTGGTCCTCGAGGGCCGCTTTCACCCAGAGGATGCTCCCCGAGGCCATCGGCGCAGTGAACTCGATCTCCACCTGACCGTCGATCCGGGCACGCACGGCCGGATCGGTCTGCAGACCGTTATTGAAGCCCTCGTCGGCGGGTTCGAAACCGGTGGGCTTGCCGAGCACGGTGGGGGGCAGCAGGAAGCCACGGACGCGCCGGTTGCCCGTCGGCTCGCGGAACGCCTCGAACGCCTTGAAGTTCCCTTCACCCGGGGCCCCGAGATAGAGCCAGAGGTCGGTCTGGACGGGCTTACCCTGCCCATCCGTGACCTCGAGGGTTGCGTTGTCGGGACCGAAGGCCGCGAGGCGGATGGAGAGGGGGCTCTCGGTGAG
>Ga0079301_1000148_pt1 | contig 33998 bp, 30 predicted proteins | sample Wag4_2014_7_11_3_FD_74797 | JGI IMG/M metagenome (GOLD analysis project Ga0079301, IMG submission 74797) | Fresh water mixed with fracking chemicals microbial communities from Ohio, USA - Utica-2 Time Series FC 2014_7_11 | ecosystem: Engineered > Industrial production > Chemical products > Input... | reverse complement strand
GATTTGTTCCACGCTACGTTGTAACCGGTTTGGCTGGTGGCGATCGTGCCTACCTCAATCGTGCTGGCCGTTTTGCCGAAGCAGAACGGTTTGCTCAGGCAACCGGGGATACCGATTTGATGTGCAGTGTAAGGGTTGATTTTACGGATGATGGCGTCGTGCGGTACAACAGAATATAGGCTGTTCAGCAAACTGGTTAAGGAGTGTGCGCGCATGGGGCGTTTTGCGAGTGTTCCGTTTCTCGAAGCACTTCAAAAGGGTGTAATCGTTTATGACGGGGCGATGGGCACGTCACTGCAGGCACTGGATTTAACCTTGGCGGACTTTGGTGGCAAGGAGGGGGCCAACGATTATCTGGTGTTGACCCGTCCGGATGTGATTCAGGGGGTGCATGAGTCGTTTTTTGCTGCGGGCGCTGACATCGTTGAGACCAATACGTTTGGTGGCAATCGGTTAAAAATGGAAGAATATGGGCTTGGCGATCGCACGTACGAACTCAATGTCACCGCTGCACGTTTGGCGCGCATCGCGGCGGATAAGTACAACACGCGCTCGAAGCCGCGTTTTGTGGCAGGTTCAATTGGTCCCACGGGCATGTTGCCTTCGTCAGATGACCCGGCACTCTCCAAAATCACTTTCGATGAACTGGCCGATTTGTTCTACGAACAGGCCGAAGCATTGGTGGATGGGGGCGTGGATGTTTTGCTCGTAGAAACGAGCCAGGACATTTTGGAAGTCAAGGCGGCAGTCGTGGGCATTGACCGTTATTTGCAGCGTGCACCACGTCCGGTGGCCCTGCAGGTTCAGGTCACGCTTGATACGAGCGGTCGCATGTTGCTTGGTACGGATATCCTTTCGGCGCTTGCAACGCTGGAGGCCTTGCCGATTGATATCATCGGCCTGAACTGTTCGACCGGCCCTGAGCATATGCGCGAGCCGCTGCGACTGCTTTGCGAGCGGAGCCGTTTGCCTGTGAGTGTGCTACCCAATGCGGGCTTGCCGCTCAACGTGGATGGGCGGGCGATTTATCCCGAACAACCAGAGCCTTTCACAAAGGCGATGGCGGAGTTTGTCACTGAGTTTGGGGTGGCAGTCGTCGGCGGGTGTTGCGGTACGACACCTGAGCACATCCGTCAACTGAGCGAGGCTGTGGGTGGGCGCGCGCATCGTTTAAATCCGGTATCGCGTGTGCCCGCGGTGAGTTCGGGCATGCGAGCGGTCAGTTTGCACCAAGAGCCCAAACCGTTGTTGGTGGGTGAACGGGTGAACGCACAGGGTAGTCGCAAGTTGAAACAATTCCTGTTGGCAGAGGATTTCGATGGTGTGGTGGAGATTGCCAGGGAGCAAGTAGACGGAGGCGCCCACGTTTTGGATGTATGCGTGGCGTTGACTGAACGTGCGGACGAGGCCGACTTGATGCGCCAAGTGGTCAAAAAGCTGGCGATGAGCGTAGAAGCACCTTTGATGATTGACTCGACCGAGGTGTCGGTCATTCAGGAGGCGTTAAAGATTTACCCGGGACGGGCGTTGATCAATTCAATAAACCTGGAAAACGGCCGGGAACGTTGTGATGCCATTTTACCTCTGGCTGTGGAGCACGGGGCGGCGGTTGTAGCGTTGACCATTGATCCGGTGGGGATGGCCAAGACAGCCGGGCGTAAGCTCGCGGTGGCGCGTGCCATCCATGATATCGCGGTGGGTGAGTATGGCTTGCCGCCTGAGGCGCTGATCATCGACGACCTCACCTTTACCTTGGCGACCGGTGAAGAAGAGTTCAATCGCTCCGCGATTGAAACCATCGAGGGCATTCGCAGCATCAAAGCCGATATGCCGGGCGTTTTAACCATCTTGGGCGTCAGTAACGTCAGTTTTGGTCTGGCACCCCTCGCGCGCCACGTCTTGAATTCAGTGTTTTTATACCATTGCGTGCAAGCCGGTTTGGATTTGGCGATCGTGAATCCTGCTCACATCAAACCACTTGCGGAGATCAATGCACAGGAAAGAGAACTCGCTGAGGATTTGGTCTTTTATCGGAGACCGGATGCCCTTGCACGCTTTATTGCGCATTTCGAAGGAATGAGTCAGGAAGCGACGAATACCGAAAAAGAAGACCCCACCGTTGGCATGAGTGCTGAAGAGGCTGTGCATTGGAAAATTCTGCACCGTAAAAAAGATGGCATTGAAGTACTGTTAGATGATGCCTTGACCCGCCGCACGCCCGTCGCGGTGTTAAATGAGGTGCTCTTGCCAGCCATGAAAGATGTCGGGGACAAATTCGGCGCGGGTGAATTGATCCTGCCTTTTGTGCTGCAATCTGCTGAGGTGATGAAAAAAGCGGTCGCGCACGTGGAGCAATTTCTCGACAAAGCCGAGGGTTCCACCAAAGGCAAGGTGGTGCTTGCCACTGTCTACGGTGATGTGCACGACATCGGCAAGAATCTGGTCAACACCATTTTGACCAACAACGGTTACACGGTCTATGATTTGGGCAAACAGGTCCCCATCAACACGATTTTGGAGAAAGCAGTTGAGGTGGATGCCGATGCCATCGGGTTGTCGGCGTTGCTCGTATCCACATCGAAACAGATGCCGCTGTGCTTGGAGGAACTCGCCAAGCGTGGTCTCAAGATTCCCGTCATCATTGGCGGAGCCGCCATCAACAAGCGTTATGGTTTACGTATCTGGACGCTGGCGGATGGCACACGGTACGACCCGGGGGTATTTTACGCAAATGATGCGTTTGAGGGTCTTGGGATCCTGGATGATTGGATGGATGCCGAACGGCGTACACGCTTGCTGGAACGCCTGCGGACAGACGCGGATGCCGCGGCCAATCTGACGAAAAAGGCGGTGAGTGTTGCTGCTGCCGGCCTGCGCAGTGCGACGCCGCCTGCTCAATATATCCCCGAGCCGCCGTTTTGGGGTTGGCGGGTTGTGCGGGATGTTCCGCTCACGCGGGTGTTTGAGTCAATGGATTTGCGATCGCTTTACCGCCTGAGCTGGGGCGCCAAAAACACCCACGGTGAAGCCTATGATCGCCTTATCCGTGAAGAATTTGAACCACGACGCATGGCATTGCAAGCCGAGGTGACGCGCACCGGCCTCTTGAATGCGAGGTTCATCTATGGTTATTTCCCAGCACAGGCGGATGGCGATGCCATCGTGCTGTACCATCCTGATAATCAAGAGACCGTCTTGACACGTCTCGAGCCACCGCGGCAACCGGATGGCGAACATCTTTGCCTGGCCGATTACGTGGCTCCGATCCAGAGTGGTCGTAAAGACGTTGTCGCGTTGCAGGTGGTGACAATCGGGGCCGAAGCCAGTGTTGAATGCGAGTCATTGAATGCCCGCGGCCTCTATAGCGAAGCCTATTTTTTGCACGGGTTGTCCGTTGAAGCAGCCGAAGGGCTGGCGGAGGTGGCACACCAGCATATTCGGGCGGAACTGGGAATTGGCGAGAGCACGGGCAAGCGTTACAGCTGGGGCTACCCGGCCATTCCTGATTTGGGTGATCACGGCAAAATCTGGTCGGTATTGCCGGTCGAAACCGAGCTTGACGTGAGCTTGACGGAATCCTATCAACTGGTTCCCGAGCAGTCGACGGCAGCGATTGTCCTGCATCATCCCGATGCAAAGTACTATATGGTGCGTGGGGCAGCTGGTACACTCGCGGTCCATTGATCGATTCATTCCCTGTGCCGGCTCTGTCCTGAAACATCGTGGCTGTCAAAGCCATTGGGGCCCAAATGAATAGGGCATTCTGGCGCGGCGGATTGAACCACGACGGTAGCGGTAGACCCTTGACGGTGGTAGAATGCCTCCAAGCAGCGTGGTGTTCCGGCGTCGGAGCGGGCCACATGAAGCAACCCGTTGGGGTGATTCATCCGTCACGCGGTGCAACGGGGCATTGTGGTGTCAATTGGAGCTGAAACGTGTTCAAGAAAATTTTGATTGCCAATCGGGGTGAAATCGCGTTGCGGGTTATCCGGGCGTGTGAAAAGTTGGGAATCGCGTCAGTTGCGATCCATTCTGAAGCGGATGCGAATGCGCCACACGTAACAGCGGCCAATGAAGCGTTTTTGGTGGGACCTGCACCGGTGCCACAGAGTTACTTGAATGTGGACCGCATTTTGGAGATTGCCCAAGCAACGGGTTGTGATGCCGTGCATCCGGGCTATGGCCTCTTATCTGAAAACGCCGGATTTGCACGCCGTTGTGCGGAATCAGGGCTTGTTTTTATCGGTCCTTCACCCGAGTTGATTGAGGCGATGGGAAGCAAGACCCGTGCGCGCGAGACGATGCAGTCGGTGGGGGTGCCGGTGGTGCCGGGTTCGCCCGGACGTGCGGCGGATCTTGAAGCGGCCGGTGCGATCGCCCAAAACTTGGGCTACCCAGTGATGTTGAAAGCTTCCGCAGGGGGTGGCGGTATCGGAATGCAGGCGTTGACGGATGCATCGGAGCTTGAAAAAGCGTGGAAAATGTCCACGGCGCGTGCCAAGGCCTATTTTGGCGATGACAGCATGTATGTCGAGAAGTTGATACAAAATCCGCGTCACATCGAAGTGCAGGTCATGGCGGATCATCACGGGAATGTTGTTCATTTGTTTGAACGGGACTGTTCAGTCCAGCGTCGTCATCAAAAAGTGGTTGAAGAAGCACCCGCTCCCAATTTACCTGAATCGGTACGACAACGAATGGGTGCTGTGGCCGTCGAGGCTGCACGGGCATTGGGATACACCAACGCTGGGACCATGGAATTTTTAGTGGATGCCGCGCATAATTTTTATTTTTTGGAGATGAACACCCGTATTCAGGTTGAACATCCCGTGACGGAGGCCATTACGGGCGTGGACCTCGTCGCAGAGCAAATTAAGGTCGCTGCCGGTTTGCCCTTGTCATTTGCTCAAGCCGACCTTCACGTGAAGGGGCACGCGATCGAAGTGCGTGTTTATGCTGAAGACCCGAAAACGTTTATGCCTTCGCCGGGTCAGATAACCGGTCTGAGGTGGGGGCATGATGCGAATCTTCGTGTCGATGGTTGGGTGAGTCAAGACACTCTGGTGACGCCGCACTATGATCCGATGCTGGCTAAATTGATTGTGTGGGACCATGACCGGGAGTCAGCGATCGCACGAATGAACCGAGTGCTGGAAGACACGGAGGTCAGCGGCATTAGAACCAATTGCGCGACGTTGCTTGACATTATGAAACACCCGGAATTTCTGGCAGGAACGTATGATACCGATTTTATTCCCACGAGGCTTCGGGCGACTTCGGTTGCCGTCAGTTGAATCGTGTATTCTGTTTTAACCGGTAACGGGCGATGAAAGGATGGCGATATGCCTGAGATTTTGGCAAACATGGCTGGCACCGTGATTGATGTTTTGGTGAGTGCTGGCGAAACAGTTGCTGAAGGCACCGATGTGGTGTGTATTGAATCAATGAAGATGCAGATGTTTATCGCGTCGGATTTGGATGGCACAGTCGCTGAGATTAAGGTGAGTGCTGGGGATTTCGTCAACGAGGGCGATCCCTTGATCATTTTGGCTTAGCCATGCTGTCATCGCTCCCGTCAAAGGTGACGGTGATCGAGGTTGGCCCGCGGGATGGCTTGCAAAGTGAGCCAGAAGTGGTTGCAACCGCCCAGAAGGTTGCGTTGATCGACGACCTTTCACAGGCAGGGTATTCCCATCTCGAGATCACGTCTTTCGTCAACCCCAAATGGGTACCGCAACTCGCCGATGCCACTGAGGTGGCAACCCTTGCCAAACGTCGACCAGGTGTTGTGTTCAGTGCACTGGTTCCGAATATGCGGGGACTTGCGGCTGCACTTGCAGCGCCGATCGACGAAGTTGTGATTTTTGCGTCTGCGTCCGAGACTTTTTCCCGTCGGAATACGAATCGGGACATTGGTCCGTCGTTGGATGCCTATGCTGAGGTCGTGCAAGAGGCACAACGCGCACAGAAACGTGTCCGTGCGTATGTCTCCACGGTGTGGGGTTGCCCTTACGAAGGTGCCGTTGCGTTGTCAAACGTGGAACTGGTCACAGAGCGCCTTTTGTCGATGGGCGTTTATCAGGTATCGTTAGGCGATACGATTGGTGCGGCGACGCCACTACGGGTTCAACGTGTGTTGGAAGCCCTTTTGGCCCGTTTTGGGCATCCGCAATTGGCCCTGCATTTTCACGATACTCGGGGCATGGGCATGGCGAATGTTCTGGCGGGCTTGGACATGGGAATCACAACCTATGATAGCAGCCTTGGCGGCCTCGGCGGGTGCCCATACGCGCCGGGAGCGAGTGGAAACATTGCAACCGAAGACCTGCTGTACATGTTAGGCGAAATGGGCATCGAAACAGGAATCGATCTCGATCGCGTGATCCACGCCTCACAGCGAATGGTTCAAGTGCTCAATCGAGAATTGCCCAGTCGATACCTTCGCGCCAGACTGTTCGCCAAAAACGGACAGTGCTTTTGAGTGCTTGCTTTATTGACGACCTTCGCCCGGCATATGCAAGGTTTGCATGGTTTCATCGATCTGCTGCGCAGCCCGTTCAATCGCAGCCGGCATCACACCGTATGAACGCGCGAGCATCAACACATCGACACTTTCATTACGATACCGCAAATCGATCAATTCAACGCCAGCCGCCCAAATAGCAGGTTGCGACAAATCCGGTTGAACCGTGCGCTTGAAATCCCGCCAAATCCGGAACAAATCCAACGCATCGTGAACACCATAGGCAAACTCCATGACCGTCTTGCGCAATAAGGTCTCCACCTCATCTTCAGGCGGATTGGGACCCCACCCCAACGTTTGGGCCCGTTCGAACGCCATGATGACCGCTGGCGCACTGTTTTCCGGAACGGAAATGTCTTGCAGGCGCCATTGACCGTCCGCCATTTTTTTTGCCACAAAGCCCGCCGAACGACGGTCATTGGCCTGTCCCCACGACAACGTGGTGAATACGCCGCCATCGTGCGGCAAAGCCTTATGTTGGGTTCTGATTGGCGTATCGGGGCCCCCGTGCGCGACATCCACCAAACGCTTCATGGCTTTGATACCAAACAGGTCAAGGTACAAGGGAATAAAGGCCCCGTGATCCGCGTAAGCCAACAGCGTAGCTGAATTTTCTTCAGCAATCGCCCTTAAGCCTTCTCGAACCGCCCGTGCCAACGACAAAGCATCTTCAGGCTCCAGTGCCGCATCCTCAAGCGGTCCCGCGGTATCCCACAACTCTTGCATCAATTCCGCCAACAGGCGTCGATCCCGCAAATGCAAATAACGCAAACGATACGCCGGTGAATCGTACAACGCATCCATAAACGATTCAAACTTTGTGTGTTGCCGCAAAATTTCATAGACGTCCTCGGCCGTTAGCGGACTGCCGATCTGCATCAGAAGCGCATCCAAAACATCAGGCAAAGGCCCCTGTGCCGAGACCAATTTACCGAAATAACGGCGCTCAACGTCACACGCGTCCAGTGGACTCCCGGCCAGCGACTCACTGATATGACCCACGTGCGCATCCAAATCCAGCAAATACTTTTCGCCGAACGGATAAATACGACCAGCTACCCAGTCGCCTACCTGTAGTTCAGTCGCGATTTCAATGGGCTCCAGGGAGTAGCGTCGACCCGAGTCGACGTGTTCAAGAATCGGAAGACGAAACTGAATGTGCACCTTGAACACACCGTAGACAGTTCGCGTCAAATCTTCGTAGATGGTGCGCCCCTCTACGGTCAAATCAGCCAGATGCGCCGCCAAAAAACGCTGAATCGGCATTTCGCCCCCTGCACCCAAGGGACGATCCAAACAAAACCAAGCCATAAAGCGACAAAGCCGTTCAAAGATGTCAGGTTCCCGATGCACCTGCACCCAATCAGGCAAAACGCCCGCATCAGGAGAGAATTGACGCCAAGCCTGTTTCAGTTGTGTCCTGAATGATGGCTGAGATTCGACCCAACGAAAAAGGCTATCCAGATACGGCCACAAAGGGAACGTAATGGCATCCGCACCGTCTTGAAACTGTATACCATTCTCCTCACGCGACATGTGGCTGAACCTCTTCCCTCATCATACAGCCATTTGAAGGCTTCTGACCGCTGATCCGAACACCGGATGTTTACGCTTTTTGATCCGTCATAAACTCGTAACGCAACTGGCAAACATGCTGATTGTCACCACTTTGGCTAACGCGAAAAATCTTCAGCGTTAAAGTGTCATCGTTTTGCAGGGTATCAGCAGTCTGTTCATCAGGTATGCTCGCGTCGGTCAAGATCTGATTAAGGAACGCTTTGAGATTGGCTTCGTGAGCAGGAGCCGGTATCGCGCACAAGGCAGCCAAGCTTGGAAGCAAGGCGTGTAAGCGTTCCTGAATGATACTGGCGTCGTTTGGCGATCGCATCACCAGCTGACGTTCGCGCGTTTCTTGAATCGTTCCATCTGGATTGAGTGTTTCACTCATCACATAAAGCCGCATAACCCCGCTTCCTTTCCCACGATGAGCTCATCGGACGCCCACCCTCACCCCAACGTCATTCAGCTTAACAGACTTCGAACGACTGTCGATGGGCTGAGTGACCACAACGCCCGCGTGGTGGGTGCCAAACGTGCAAATGACGAATTGAGATGACAACGCAGCTTTTGATTCACGCCCCCCCTTTGCGCCGAGGAGGCGGGTAGCGTCGCAACAAGTCATCTGTGACACCACGCTGTCGAATGATCTCACGATAGACGTCAACAGCCGGCGTTTCTTGTCGGCTAAGATTCCCTTTACTGATGTCCACCTGCCATAACCCAAAACGAGGAGAATAGCTGCCCCACTCATAGTTGTCAGTTAAAGTCCAGTGCAGGTATCCAAAAATGGGAATGCCTTCCTCTCGCAAGCGCTCGATTTCTTTCACGTGTGCGACAAGATAGCTTTCGCGTGTCCAGCCATCTGCGCGCACGGCACCATCCCGGGTTGCGAGTCCGTTTTCACCAATCAAAATGGGCAAATGATACATATCGTGATAGGCTTTGACGATTTTCCCGAGGTCTGCCGGCGACACCAGCCAGCGATAGGGTTCGACTGGAAACTTGGTCGCGGCTTCGGCACTGACGATGCCATAATAGTGAATCACGATGTAATCCAGATTAGCCGATCTGTTTCGGCCATCCCACCCTCTGGCCTGCTGCATCAAGTAACCGGCTGCATGCCCTGGCATGAAGTGAAAATAGAGGTCGCCCATCAAAGGAAATCGGCAATTGTATTCTGCGATCGACACCCGTGCCGATGGATCACGCTGATGAATGCGAGCATAAGCACCCGCATGAGCGTCCCATATCTGTGAAAACGCATTGATGCCGGCAACTGGACCGGTGCGAAAAGGCGTGGTCCAACCCATGAAATAAGCGCCGAGCGTCAAAGTCGACGGTTCGTTAAAGGTTATATAATAATCAATTTGCGAGCCAAACTCTTCGACGACAAACTCAACATAACGCCAGTAAGCCTGGACGGTCTCCGGGCTCTCCCAACCAATCGAACCGTTACCCTTGTTGTGAAAGACCCAGCTTGGCGTGGCAAAATGGTGCAAGGTGATGATGGGTTCCATCCCGCGCTTGCGTATTCCTTGCAGCAAGCGGTGGACGTAGGCAACCTCCTCAGGGTCAAAACGTCCTGGCTCTGGCTCAAGCCTGGCCCACTCCAGACTGGTTCGAAATGCATTAAGCCCCAAACTCTGCGCAAGATCCAAATCTTGATCCATGTGGCCCCTGAAATCAGGCCCCAAACCGGACCGATTCGGTAACCTGCCACTTTGTTCCATCGCATGCCAATCCATCGCAGGACTGGCACCATCGTTTTGATAACCCGATAGCGACACACCCCAAAAAAATGTTGATTGACCAACCGGCGCAGGTGGTACGCCCGCAGCAGGCACGGTCGTAAAAGCTTCCGCCATAGGCGAATCTGAAAGTCCTAACGAACAACCAAGCAATACACAGCACAGCCATCTCAAAACGTTATTTAAATAAAATGCCACTTCTTACCCCCGTAGGCGTGTCCTGCTTGTTACACGGGTTAGACTTCACTGAATGCCGTTTAACGCTCAATGCGACACGTCGGGTAATACTGGGTAATCCAGTCTCTAACCTGGTGGGCGTTTCCGTGAAATTCAGCCGATAAATAGCGCCCGGCAGCAGTCTTGGGAACAGTCAACCCCTGGCGTGTGCAGGCGCACAAAAAATACTGCTCCGCTCTGTCATATTCCCCCAAACCCATCAAAAGCGCCCCCTGTTCGTAAAAAAAACGGGCGCTCTCGGGCAAACTCGCCGACGCCCGCGCTAAGTGATCCAGTGCGCGCTGTTCATACCCACTCTCTTGGCCTGTCATTTCCAGGCGGGCCAACGCCGCCCACGCGTAGGGATGTTCGGGCTCCAGTTGCAGAGCCTTGGCCAATGCTTGCCCGGCTGCGTCGCGATCATCTTTTAACTTGAAATGAAACCATCCCCGAAAAAAATGCAACCGGGCGCAATCTGGCGCAAGCAGCAGTGCCTGGCTGAGGTATGGCACAGCATTGACATAACCCATATCCGCCAAATGGGTGTGCGAAAGATTTTTTCTAGCGGGCCAATCAGTCCCTGCCATGATAAAGCACAGGATTGCCAGACGTTCCCACCAAACAGCATCAGCATCGGCCCATCGCACACCTTGATACAGCAAATGAAGCGCGTCTTGATACCGTTCGTCCGCTTCCAGTTCATATGCCTGTTCGAATATGACACTATAGATGGAATGCCGCACGCCTCAAAATAATCCTTGACAGTCTTGTTAGCGGGTCAAAATCGCGTTTCAAAACACTTTGGTGTTACACATACGCCACAACTCGCCCATCGCTTTTTTTAAGCGTCGGCTAACCTGCATTTGGCTGATACCCAGTCGTGAGGCGATCTCTGTCTGTGTGAGATCCTCATAAAAAGTGAATTCAACGACAGCACGCGAGATGTCGTTCAGGTTTTCCAACGCTTGCGAAATCACGATGCGATCCTCTGCCGCCAATTGAAAACTCTGGTAGCGCTGATCAACCAATTGATAAACCAGGCCCCCCTTTTCCAACTGCTCGTCAACCGCATCGATTGAAACACCCTGAATTGATGCCTCCAAGTTAAGCACGGCATCCACTTTTTGCTCGCTGAGCCCCAACGAAACGGCAATCGCAGCCGAGTCGGCAGCAATGCCTTGCTGCGATAGCGCATGTTGGGCCTCCAAGACACGTGAACGATACTCCAGCAATTCACGCGGCGGACGTACCAACGGCACGTAATCTCGCAGATAATGACGAATATCACTGACGACCGTCGTCTTGACGAATGACTCAAAACTTCTGCCATACGATGAATCAAAACGACGGCTTGCACGCAGCAGTGCAATCTGTCCTACCTGAAACAGATCATCATAAAGATCCTGGCGACCACGTGAAAAGTGCCGAGCCAAGCTTTTAATGAGTGATGCGTAGTGTTTGACGCACGAATCCTGATCAAGACCCACACCCACCGCAACCGACTCAGCCGAGACAAGCGTCTCCACAGTTCCCATCCTTTCGCCAACATGTCCTACTTGATTTTGTTGACAATATCGAAAATAGGCAGGTACATACCCACAACAATGGAACCCACAAGTCCGCCGATCAAAACCATCATCGCCGGCTCAAGCAAAGAAGTCAACGCCTTCACCGCATTCTCAACTTCTTCATCATAAAAATCAGCCACTTTTTCGAGCATCGCATCAATAGAACCGGTCTCCTCACCGATTGCCACCATTTGCACCACCATCGGGGGAAAAACGCCAGCCCGTTCCAAGGGTTTCGTTAGACCCTCACCCTCACTGACAGCCAATCGCAAGGATTCCATCACGTTCATGATCACCAGATTGCCGATGGAATCCCGCGTGATTTCAATCGCCGACATCAAAGGGACACCTGACTTCAACAAAGTACCAAGGGTTCTTGAGAATCGTGCCACCGAGACTTTGCGTATCAAATCACCCATAACCGGCAGTTTGTGTGCGTATGTATCAATGAGCAAAGCCCCACTGGGCGTGCTCTTGAACATTTTGAACGCCCACGCAAGGCCTCCCAAAACCAACGGCACAAACACAACCTGGGGCGACGTCAGAAATTTTGAAACATCAACCAGAAACTGGGTATACGCTGGCAATTTCGCACCCATCTGCTCAAACATGCCGCCGAACATCGGAATGATGAACATCAACATCCCCAACGAAATCAGTGATGCGAAAATCAAGACGCCGATAGGATAAGCGGCTGCGCTTTTTATCTGCGCGTTCAAACGGGCCTGACTTTCCAGAAAACCCGCCACGCGCAGCAACACGGCATCCAATACACCGCCTGCTTCACCTGCTTTGATCATGCCGCAAAACAGGTTATCGAAAACCGCTGGATAACGTGACATTGCCTCCGAGAGCGACTGCCCCTGTTCAACGTGATCTTTGACTTCAGTCAAAATCACGCGGAGCGATTTTGACTCTGACTGCTGGGCCATAATGCCCAACGAACGCACCAGTGAGACACCCGCGTTGATCATCGTCGAAAATTGGCGGGCAAAAATCATGATGTCTTTGAGCTTGGGCTTCGCTTCTAGCATCTTGACCAGTCGGTTGCGAAGTCCTGCGATCGCAAAAGTTGGCCCGACACCCTTTTGCTTGATTCCCATCACAATAAAGTTGGCCTGCTGCAGTTTCTGCTTGACCGCCTCCGCATTGGCGCCCTTGATCGTTCGCAACGAAGTCCGACCACTTCTGTCGCGGACTTTCACCTCGAAGCTGATTGCCATATCACCCTCCGCGCCCAACATTTGCCAAAGTCACTATGCCCGATTTGCCAAGAGACGAAACAAGCACGTGTCGCTTTGAAATCACCCACACACCGGCTTGGGCACCACCGCCGAATCCAAAGTATTCCATCAGGCAAGAAGGGCCGGCTGCTATGGCGTGCCCGCAACCCCATTGCCAAATTCCATCACGAAACCCGAGAGCGTTCGTTGCCCCTCACACAGGAACACCCTCGCCATGGTAACAAACATCCAATGAAACGCATCACTTTTCGATCACAAATTCGAAACATCACCGGTTTGCTACCAGCTAAAAACTCAATTGCTGCTCAATGCATTTCTGAATGAGAGACCTTGAAGCCTCGACTCAATGGGCCCGACCAGCCCCGGCTGTGGTTGGCTGCACGCCCAACATCTTAGCCAAATCATCAGGACGAGAAGATTTCGATAATGCATCATCGTAAGTAATCTGTTTTTGCGAATACAGATCCCGTAACGACATCTCCAGCGTAATCATGCCATACTTGTTTCCCGTTTGAATGCTGGAATATATCTGGGCCGTCTTGCCCTCTCGTATCAAGTTGGCAATAGCCGGCGTCACGATCATGATTTCTTGCGCCATCACACGACCACGTTTTCCCGGTTCAACAACCGCCTTCGGCACCAACGCCTGAGACAGCACAGCCACCAACGAGTTAGATAACTGAACCCGAATCTGCTGCTGTTGGTGTGGCGGAAACACGTCGACAATTCGGTCAACCGTCTGAGAAGCAGAACTCGTGTGAAGGGTTCCAAAAACCAGGTGTCCCGTCTCGGCGGCTGACAAGGCCAGACGGATGGTTTCGAGATCCCGCATCTCACCCACCAAAATGACGTCTGGGTCTTCACGCAAGGCCGCTTTCAACGCATTGTCGAACGAACGCGTATCCGCATGCAATTCGCGCTGGTTCACCAAACTCAATTTGGATTGATGCACAAACTCAACCGGATCCTCGATCGTCAAAATGTGCTCTGCTCGCGTCGAGTTAATGTGATCAATCATCGCCGCAAGCGTCGTGGATTTGCCAGACCCTGTCGGCCCCGTAACCAAAACCATGCCGCGTGGCTTGTGTGTCAACTCCTTGACAATCGACGGCATTCCCATATCCTCAAGCTTCGGCGCCTTCGAGTTAATCGTTCGCAAAACAGCCGAATAAGCACCTTTGCTCTTGAACGCATTCACACGAAAACGCCCCAACCCCACCACCCCATAAGAACAGTCCAACTCGAATGTCTGCTCAAGTTGCTTGCGCTGCTCATTGGATAAAATACTGAAAATGAGACGCTGCGTGTCTTCACCCGTCAGTGGCTCATAATCGGTTTTGGTGAGCTTACCGTTGATTCGTATGATGGGAGGCACATTGGCCGCCAGATGAAGGTCAGAACCATCACGGTCGAAGACCATCTGCAGCAATTCTTCCATATACATGGGATGTGCTCTCCTTCCAATCCGCTAGAAGACTCGCAACCGTTCGACTTAGTTGGCAAGCGCCGGCGCCGGCGTTCCACAATTCGAACAAGCCTTCCAACCACCCTCGATCAATGTATTACACTTGATACACAGGTTTTTCAAATTCGTCGAACAAAACGGGCACTTCACATAATCATCGCCCACCTCTTCACGACAACCGGGACACAATTTTGCCGCCCCTTCATCACTGAAACAAACGCGAATCACCTCGTCGATATCCGTAAAGCCCTGCAGGGCCAATTTTAATGCGTAATCCTTCAACTGAACCATGCCGCTTTGCTTCGCAGCATAACGAATGAGCGCGGCACCAGCACCGCGTGCCACCACCTCACGCACCGCATCGGACATTTTCATGATTTCATAAACGCCCATACGCCCACTGTAGCCACGTACACACTTGGGACAACCCGCCTCGTTGTGCTTGTACATTTCAAGGGGCTGAGACGGGTCATATTTCAGACTGACAAAGTCAATCGTCGTCTGGTCCGGTGTGTACTTGATGCGGCAATCTGGGCAGATTTTCCGCACCAGGCGCTGCGCAATCACCCCAATCGTCGCAGCCGCAGTCAAGAAACCTTCGACCCCCATCTCATCAAGCCGCATCATGGCACCCGGCGCATCGTTGGTATGCAATGATGTAAACACCAAGTGACCGGTCAAGGCAGCCTCGATGGCGATCTTCGCCAATTCCTTGTCGCGGGTTTCTCCGATCAGCATGATATCAGGGTCTTGACGCAAAAATGCCTTCAAGATGCGTGCGAAGGTATACCCGATTTCCGGTTTGGCCTGACACTGGGTAATACCAGGACAGTCATATTCGATGGGATCCTCAGCCGTCGAAATATTTACATCCGGATTGTTTCGGAAACCCAAAACCGAATAGAGCGTTGTCGTCTTGCCAGAACCCGTCGGGCCACATACGAAAATAATGCCGAACGGCCTGTTGACCATTTCTAAAACTGCTTTTAGATCATTTTCGAAAATAAAAAGCTTGTCCAACGGAATCGCCGTGTTACTCTTGTCGAGAATGCGCATGCAAATTTTTTCACCGTACTTCGACGGCAAGGTGGAAACCCTAAAATCAATATCTTTACCACGAAACTTTACGCGAATACGCCCATCTTGAGGTAGACGCTTTTCGGCAATGTCTAAATTGGACATAATCTTGTAACGCGAGATAAGCGCTGCCAACAATTTGTTCGGCAATTCCATCTGCTTCTGCAAAACGCCATCTTGACGAAACCGAACCACAATATTGTGCTCTTGCGGTTCGATGTGAATATCCGATACCTTCCGCGCAGCTCCCAATGCACGCGTTAAAAGCTGGTTTGCCAACTTGATGACCGGCCCGTCATCAACCTCTCGTTCCAGATCGTGCAAGTTGGGGTCAGCCTCTTCCGACTCGTCAGCGTCCAGACCTTCTTCAAACTCCAGTAGAAGGTCATCCATTGCATTGGCCGCAATTTCATTGACATCAACCTTGATCTGCGAATCAAGGAATAAAAAATACTCGTCTTCAGTAATGATGACCGGTTGAACCGATACGCCCTTCAACAAAAATCGCACATCGTCAATTGCAATCAGATTGGTCGGGTCCACCATCGCCAAGGTCAGGCGATTGTTGGCAAACTGAATCGGCACGATCTGGTGCTGCCGAATGAGGTTCTCCGGTATCATTTTCAAAACCTCAGGCGCCACCTTGATTTTGCGCAGATTTACATAACGCAGCCCATACTGCAGTTCAAGCGCATCTTTGATGCTGGCTTCAGTAATGTAGCCTTGTTTGATCAGCACCACGCCCAGAGATTCGCTCGTCTCTTTTTGAATTTCAACGGCTTTCTTCAATTGGCTTTCATTGATCAGATTCGCATTCAGCAGAATCTCTCCCAGTTTCAATTTGACCAAAGCCACGATGACACCCCCAACTTTCAACCATGAAGAGCCGAATCTTCTATTCCCTTTACAGGCGTGAAACTAACGACAAAATGGCACCCACCGCCATCGGACTTTGGCGCTCGGCAATCACGGCCACAAAGCCCGCATCACAGGCGAGTACCACCAAGGTCCCAATATCCGTTTCAAGAATCAACCGCCTTAAGTCACCGTAATCCATTTTCAGCAACTGGCCCTGGTTCCCCACAAACAACGTGCACGCCTGCGCCCCAATGTACTCAGCATCCCAGGTATCGTCCAGCGTGCAATCGATGATCAGACCGTCGCGCCCAATCGCCATCGCACCGGCCACACCCGACACACCCGAAAAAACACCGAGAAATGCGCTTAAATCTGTCGCGGCATCCAATGTGAGCAACCTCGCCGGAGGCCATTCACTGAATTCCATCGCGCTCGACCCCGACGCGAATGGATCAACAGGCAATGGTATTCGCGCCTCTTGCCAAAAATCTGGCTGCGCTTCCGTCAAAGGAAGTGTTGCCCCCCGAGCGTCCGTCGACGCAATGTGCCCAAACTCACCAAAAAAAGACTGCTCGTCGCGTTCCTGCGTTTGCAACCCCTCTTCTTGCGACGCCAAACCAGGCAAGGGCAAACCCGTGCCATCTTCCAATCCCTCAAACAGGGCGTCTATCTGCCTCAACGCATCGGCGTCGAACAACCCCCTCGTCTCTACGCCACGAACTGGCTCATCCACCTGCAATGATCGCGACGGCGAAGCCGCCGCAGCGTCGGAACCACGCTGCGGCGCCATGTACTCACGAAGGTCTGGAGGCGACAAGTCATTCTGTGTCTCCAATGCGCCTCCATCATCACCCGATAATGCCGCGCCTTTTTTCAACACCACCCGTTTTTTCCTGCGTTTGGGTCGCGCCGGCGGCGGGAGAAAGCCCAACGCGCTCAACCATCGCCACAAAAAACTCTCTTTTGCGCCCGTTTTTTGCCCAGTCATCGACGCCCTCTTTCATCATCGATCCCTTGCAGCACAACCAAACGCATACCCTGAAACACCTTATGCACGCAACTCAGCCCCAAATTGCGTTGTCAATGCGTTCACAATCTCACGCTGCAAACACTCGACCTCCTCGGTCGACAATGTTCGCTCCGGATGTCGATAAGACAGGTTAAAAGCCAAACTCACCTTGGCTTCGCCAAGACCCTCGCTTTGGTAGCGATCAAACAAACTGACCCGTTCCAACCACGCTCCCCCCACTTGACGAATCGTTCCCAACACCGCGTCTGATTCGAGCGACTCCGGCACAATGACCGCCAAATCACGGAGTGCTGCGGGTTGCCTGGAGAATGGCTGAAACGCCAACGGTCGCTCGTCCTGGGCCACCAACAGGTCGAAATCAAGCAACCAAGCCGCGCCATTCAACCCGTGATTCAAATCATAGGCAGCCATCACCTGCGGATGCAATTCGCCAACAACACCAACCGTCAACGCGTTGAAGCGAATGCGCGCGCAGCGCCCCGGATGAAACCCATCCACATCACTGGCGGCTTCAAACGACACCTCGCCCCGTCTATGCATCCGTTCAATCAACGACTCGACAAGCCCTTTGATGGAGGCCCAATCCACTTTCAGTGGCTCAGGCGCATGGTCACCACGCCACATACCCTGCCACAAACTGCCGGTCCAAGCGCCGCCGAGCCAGAGTTGTTCCACTACCGAACCGTCCGATTGTCCCGTATATGTGCGACCGAACTCATACACCCCCATATTGCCCTGCCCCTGATAACGGTTATGACGCAACACTTCCAGCAAACTCGGAAGCAGCGAGCTTCGCATCACCGTCATGTCCTTCAATGGATGCGCAAGGGCAATGTAACGCGGCATGCGGACGCCAGCCATTGCTTCGGCCTCCGGCGTGGTCAACGAGCGGGTGACCACTTCGCGAAATCCCCAGGAACTCAACAGCTCACGAGTCTTACGTTCAAACACCATGCGCGGATGTTGAACAGGGCGATGAATGACGGGCGGCAACACCGGAGGTATGTTGTCATAACCCCAGTGACGCCCTACTTCTTCGACGAGATCCGCTTCGGACGAGACATCGTGACATCGCCAGCCAGGCACGACGACGTCATACACACTGCGCTTGGCACCATCCGCGGTTTGCGGCTTCAACACAAAGCCCAAACCTCGCAGAATCCGCTCGGCTTCCTCCTGGGAAATGTCAACACCCAACAGGCGATCCACCGCATCCAGCCCAAATGAAAACTGAACCGAGGATGGAAAGTCGGCACGCGCCACCCGCAACAGACTCCCTGCCTGCTCACCGCCCATCAAGTCGAGAATGCCGTCACGCAGTTGTATCAGCACATCGAGCGTCGACGACGGATCAACTCCTCGTTCAAAGCGATAGGACGAGTCTGTGCCCAGTCCCAAGCGACGACTGGTTCGCCGCACCCCTGACGGCGAAAAGTAGGCCGCTTCGAGGAAAAGCGATTTCGTGTGTTCATCCACCGCCGCAGTCAGACCACCCATCACGCCGGCGATCGCCAACACCTTTTCGCAATCCGCAATCACGAGATCCTGTTCATCCAATGCGCGCGTGACCCCATCCAATGTCACCACCGTTTCACCTGGCCGCGCCTGGCGAATGACAACAGACCCACCAGCAATCTTGTCCGCGTCAAAGACGTGCAAAGGCTGGCCAGTCAACCACATCAAATAATTGGTCAAATCAACCGCGATGTGAATGCTGCGCAACCCGATGCTCGTCAATCGGTCGCGTAACCAATCCGGCGTGACACCCGGCGTGACGTTTCGAAGAATCAATCCACCGTAAAGCGGACAAGCAGCCTCTGCCTCGCATCGCACCACAATTGGCGACACCCCATTTCCTTCAATCGAGGGCCGGGCCGACCCAAGCCGCGGAAGCGCTGGTGGACGCAACTGCAGGTGAGAATGAGCCACTACCAACTCACGCGCAACGCCAATTACACCCAACGCATCCGGTCGATTGGCCGTAACGGCAAGATCCAGCATCTGTACACCCAGCTGCAGTACGTCAGCGATTGGTTGGCCAATCGGCGTATCCGGCGGCAGAACCATGACTCCTGCACCATCATCCGGCAAACCCAACTCGGCCAGCGAGCAGTACATGCCAAAAGAATCCACACCCCGCAATTTGGAATGTCCAATCGCTTTGCCACCCGGAAGCATGGAGCCGACCAAGGCAACGGGCACCTTGTCATGGCATGCCACATTGCTGGCCCCTGTGACGATCTGAATCCGTTGCCCCTGACCCAAGTCAGTCTGGCAAACCCTGAGTTTGTCTGCATTCGGATGGGGCGCAATGTCAACAATCTGCCCCACGATGACCGTTTCGAGCCCTGGCGCATACCAGGCCAGCGACTCCACCTCCAATCCGATGCGCGTCAAGGTGTCCCGGATGACGCCCGCATCCAGTGCCTCCGACAGACACTCATTGAGCCACGAAATTGGAACGCGCATCGGGTACTCCTTATCTCCTGTTGCGCCTGTCAAAAAAAATGCCGCCCACTCGCGCAACAGCTAGAACTGGCGCAAGAAGCGATCATCATTCTCCCACAAGTGTCGGATGTCGTTCACGCCGTAGCGAATCATCGCCACGCGGTCAATGCCCATCCCAAACGCAAGCCCCGTTATGACACTTGGGTCATACCCCACCGCCTGCAAAACGTTCGGATGAACCATCCCGGCACCGCCGAGTTCGATCCAACCGCTGTGAGAACAGGTGCCACAGCCTTGTCCAGCACAAAAAGGACATCCGACATCCACCTCACACGACGGCTCCGTGAATGGAAAAAAACTGGGTCTGAAGCGTACGGGCCGCGCTTCACCAAACAACGAGCGGCATAATGACGTCAACAGACCCTTGAGATGGCCGAAATGCGTTCCGGGTTCCACCATCAACGCTTCCAGCTGATGAAAGATCGGATAGTGCCGCCGGGTCACATCGTCACGTCGATATACCCTGCCCGGCATGATCAAGCGCAAGGGAGGGGTTTGGGCCATCATGGCCCGAATTTGGACGGAGGATGTCTGGGTGCGCAGCAAACACTTCGCCAAAGGACCATCCGACTGCAAATAAAAGGTATCTTGGGCATCACGTGCCGGGTGATCCGCCGCCGTGTTCAGTGCCGTGAAATTATGCCAATCATCTTCCACTTCCGGCCCTTCGGCAACCGTAAAGCCATAATAGGCAAACAGTTCGACCAATTCATCCCTCGTTGCCATCACCGGATGGATGCTGCCTTTGAACGGGCGCCTGGCGGGCAAGGTGACATCGGTGCGTTCACGTACCAGTTGAGCGGCGATCGCCTCATGTTGCAACTGTTGCGCCCGTTTTTGATACAGCAGCTCCAAAGTTTGCTTGGCCTGATTGATCGCTTTACCCACTGTCCCACGCTCTTTTGGCGGCAACGATGGGATCGCGCGCAACAAACCCGTCAAAACGCCTTGTTCCCGACCAAAATATTGCACATGCCACGACTCGAGCTCGGCGACACTCCGTGTAGCCGATAACGACAATTGGGCTTCAGTCAACAACGCATCATGGGTCGCGTGGGTCATCGTGTCACAATCCTTGCCATTCAATGAGATGGGTGTCTCATTATGCCCCAATCACAAAGGGGTTACAAGGGCTCGAAAACCCCAGTAACCCCATCAGTCAGATCAGGGCGACCAAGCGATGGCTAGTCGACGACGTAAGCCATCAGCGCAATTTCACGGGCGCGCTTGATCGCATCTGTCAGTGCCCGTTGATGCCCAGCACACGTACCGGTCACGCGACGCGGCAAAATCTTGCCACGCTCTGTGATGTACTTCTTGAGCCGCATCACATCTTTATAATCGATCAGCTGAATCTTATCCGCACAAAACGTGCACACTTTTCTGCGCTTGACACGCGCAGCAGCCTTGGATGAACTCCCAACTCTTGCCATGATTACCCCTTCAATTTCGCACGTGAACCCGCCGGCGAACACACCGCCCGCAATGGTCTAAAACGGAATTTCGTCATCCAGTTCAGGCGGCTCCGATGCAACGACACGACCAGCCGGCGCCGGTACCTGTTTAGACACCGGCTCATCGAATGGTTCATCAAAAATCGGCTCATCGTCAGACGCTTGCCCACGCACCGCACCACCAGGAATTCCCTCAACCACACTGGCGTCCACGTCAATGGCTTTGCGGCGCTGACCGTCCTTTTCAAAAGAACGGGTGGTCAAACGCCCTTCCACCACCACCACACTGCCTTTGTGAAACGCTTGCGCCACTTTCTCAGCCAAAGCCCGCCAACTCACCACACGAATGTAATCCGTGATTTCACTGGCACCCTCAGCCCGCGAGGGTCGCACAACCGCAACCGTAAACTCCGCTGTCGGAATTCCTGCGTTGGTCACGCGTTTTTCAGGGCCACGCACAATTGTTCCCATCAGGGTGATGTGATTGATTCCCATCGTGATTAAGGCCTACCCCACTACCCGGTAACCGTACTTGATTACACGCACAAACAAACAGTCTCACCGGAAAAGCAACCTGAATACGACCGGGTCGAGCAAACAACAATTTTGCCTGCCAAACCCAATCTTCGCCGCGTTTAAGCCTCGTCCTGACGAATGACGAGATGACGAATCACATCATCATTCAACTTGAAAAGCCTCTCCAGTTCACGAATTTGTGCTGGATCAGACTTGAAGCTCGTCAGAACGTAAAATCCGTCCTTGAAATCCTTCACTTCGTACGCCAGACGCTTACGACCGCGCTTTTCAGTTTTTTCGACACTCCCACCAATTCCTGCGATTTGATCATCGACTTTCTTGGCGACTGCATCAATGGCATCCTCATCAAGTGTGGGCTTGATGATGTACATGGTTTCATAATTCCGAAGCATTGTGACACCTCCCTCCGGACATCGTATGGATGGTTCTCGCTTAACGATTGTTCACCCCCACGGTGACTCAACCTGAGAACAGGGAAGACTGGAACCACTACCGTGATCCCTTTCTTTACTTTCTTAATTTTAGCATTGCTTTAACTTGAAAGCAACGGCAGCGTGCGCAAGCGAATCCCCTTCGAGCTTAGCTCGGTAACTGACATGCTGATGAAGACGCGAAACGGCCGGCAAAAGCCTGACACCTCCCCTTCCGAACCAAACAACCAATTCTGCACACGCAACTTACCACCTTCGAAAAGGTGCAGAATCGCACCCTCGTCAACAATTGCCCGCGTGGGTTCCAATCCGGCATGTCGCAATTACGTGTTTGCTGTTACGTCATGCACAACTCAAAACGCAAACCAATCGCATCAAGCGCCAGAGACCGTCTCCCCACGACAAACAACACAGAAACGACGGGTATCTCAGTTGCCGACCCGCAGTTTACGCTTGCTGCGCCATGCTCACCTAAAAAATTAACTGTATTTTACTGATTTTTTAACCGATTTGTTTAACTCGCTAACGATAACCACACTGGGAAACGCACGATACAGAATTGTGAGGGCTTCAGATGACCATTCGAACCATTAGCGCTCAAGTCTCTGTAACGCACTCTTCCGCGGCGGCACGACAATCCGGGGCAGTTGGAGGCGCGGCCGCTCGGGTGGCCGGAGCAATGGATGGTGATCAATTCAGTCGTACCAATCCATTGCCGCGATCACAGTCCTCACCGGTTGCCAGCGGCACCTTTCCCGTCGACTCGCAAGACTACTTTCAACCACAATCATACTACGGGGGCTATACGACGGGCTATGGCGTCCCAGGCTATGGCAACACCGGCTATACGACAGGTTACGGCGTCCCTGGCTACGGCAATACTGGTTACACCACGGGCTATGGCGTCCCAAGCTATGGCAACACCGGCTATACGACAGGTTACGGCGTCCCAGGCTACGGCAACACTGGTTACACCACGGGCTATGGCGTCCCAGGCTATGGCAACACCGGCTACACGACCGGTTACGGCGTCCCTGGCTACGGCAATACTGGTTACACCACGGGCTATGGCGTCCCAGGCTACGGCAACACTGGCTATACCACGGGCTATGGCGTCCCTGGCTACGGCAATACTGGTTACACCACGGGCTATGGCGTCCCAGGCTACGGCAACACCGGCTATACCACGGGCTATGGCGTCCCAGGCTACGGCAACACTGGCTATACCACGGGCTATGGCGTCCCAGGCTACGGCAACACTGGCTATACGACCGGTTATGGTAACGGTGGTTACCCCTCAAGCTTTGGTTACGGTGGTTACCCGTCAGGCTATGGGATGGGGTACAGCGACCCGGTCTTGGGAACATTCCAGCAACAGTTGTACGAGGCTCAAATGCAGCAGGCCCAAATGAACGCACAAGTGAACAACACGGTGAATGCAATTGGATACTCCGCGGGCAGCATCGCTTCGTTGATTAACAGTTTTTCACGCTAGCAAACTGGTCCTGAGTGAGCGGCTACCGCGTTGGCTGACAGCATCAAACAGCTAGAGGGATTATCGCCGGTCAAACCTTTGGCTGGCGTGAGAACACTGCATTGTCTCCACAAGTTTTGAACCTCTTTGAAGGTGTCACTGCTCAAAAGGAGGAAAGGTGTCGAGGCGCTTGGTGATTTTTCTGATCCTCAACAGCTAGGTTTCCTGGCGCCACACACCGATCTTGGCCACGGCGGGTTCAAGGGCATTTTGGAAAAGGTTTTACAGTAAAACGACCTTGAATACGGAGTGAGTGAATGGGTGGTATCAAAAATTCAAGAACACGGGTGGTGTCGATTGCAAATGATGATAAAGGCGGCAGAAACAGTCCGGGCGATGAGAAAATCGCAGAACGTGAAGGATTGCGCCCATCCAGCCGCGAGATGGGGGTTGACACGGCAACCATCGGCACGGCCACTGCCGTTAATGCTCAAAGGGAACCGGTGAAAACCGTTCAAACCGAGCGGAAAACCTTCATGGCTGGCGTCATTAATGCATTCGACCCAGTGATGGCTGCTACGGGATTGGTTTTCGGGGCATTGTTATTAGTACCGAGCGCCATCGCACCAGTTATCATCAAGAACTGGTCAGAAGGTGTCAGATTGTCATTTTGGAATTAAAACCAGGTCGTTGCCCGTCAGCAATGCGTGATCCGTTTCTTACCCCGGCCGTCGTTTGGCGCGTCGGGTTTGGCGTGATGTGAAGAAGCGCACCAAGGCAGGGATAAAACTTTGCCCGGTTTGAAGCTCGAGAAAGTCCAGACCCAGCGTGCGAAAGCACTGTCGCTGCGCGTCACGCAAGTGTTTGTGTTGGCTGAGGTACTTGGCGCGAACCGTTGCTGAGCCCGTGTCGAGGGTCACGGTCTGGTTTGACTCGGGATCATGAAAGCGAACGAGCCCGACGTTTGGCAAAACCGCCTCCCGGACGTCGTGAATCATCATGGGGATGAGGTCATGTCGCGTAGACAGCAGACGCATGCTGCGCTCTATGGCTGGTTCTTGAAAATCAGACAGCAAAAAAATGACGCTACGTTGTTTCAACAGGTTCATCAAGGCATTGCAAGCACCGCTGAGGTCTGTTTGTCGGCCAAGTGGCCTGAAGGCCAGGATTTCGCGCACGAGGCGGTTGACATGACCGCGTCCTTTGGATGGTTTGATAAACTTTTCAATTCGATCAGAAAACAGCAACAGACCCACGCGATCGTGGTGCCGCATCGCGCTCATGGCAACCACCGCCGCAACTTCCGCTGCCAGTTCGCGTTTGAGTTGTGCCTGGGAACCAAAAAACAGACTCGCGGACAAGTCAACGGCTAACACAACGGATAATTCACGTTCTTCAACGAACTTTTTAACAAAGAGGCGATCCATTCGGGCGGTGACATTCCAGTCGATGAGACGGGGATCATCACCTTCCTGGTATTCGCGCACCTCATCGAACTCGATGCCGCGTCCCTTGAACACGCTCTGGTACTCACCGCCAAAAATGTTTTGAACCAGGCGCAGTGTTTTGATCTCAAGCCGTCGGATGCGTTTATGGATGTCCAACGGGGGGGCGGGCTGATTTTGGGCCCGTCGTTTTAGAAAAGAACGGAGCGACATAGCGCTTAGGGGACCTTCACACCGAGCAGGATTTTGCGGATGATCTCATCGATCGTCACGCCCTCCGCTTCGGCTTCGTACGAAATGAGCACGCGATGCCGGAGCACATCGGGGGCCACGGCTTTGACATCATCCGGCATGACGTAAGCGCGCTTTTTAAGGAAGGCATGGGCCTTGGCTGCCACGGTCAGGTAGATGCTGGCGCGCGGTGACGCGCCGAAGGCGATGAGATCAACGAGTTCGCCCAGTCCGTATTCGCGGGGTTGGCGAGTCGCAAATACGAGATCAACCACATAGCGCTTAATCTTGTCCGCCACATGAATAGTTGACATCAACTGTCGCGCGTCAGCAATCATCGCAAGCGTTCCGATTCTACGTGGCGTCGGTCTCACACCCGCAGTCATGCGCTCAATGATTTCCAACTCTTCCTGCTTGCTGGGATACGACACTTTAACCTTCAACATGAAGCGATCCAACTGCGCCTCAGGCAACGGGTACGTTCCCTCCTGCTCAATGGGATTTTGCGTCGCCAAAACCAGGAACGGTTCAGGCAATGGCATCGTCTCACCACCAATGGTCACCTGCCGTTCCTGCATGGCTTCAAGCAAGGCACTTTGAACCTTGGCCGGTGCACGATTGATTTCATCTGCGAGAAGCAAATTCGCGAAAACCGGGCCCCGTTTGGTCGTGAATCGCCCTTTTTTGGCATCGAAGATACTGGTTCCCAGCAAATCCGCCGGCAAAAGATCAGGGGTAAACTGGATTCGACTGAATTCCGCTTGCAAGGTGTCAGCAAGGGTATTGATGGACAAGGTCTTGGCCAACCCGGGCACACCCTCCAACAACACATGCCCATCTGCCAACAATGCAATCATCAAACGCTCAAGCAGATGATTCTGGCCGACGATCACTTGTCTGACTTCGTTAAGCAGTTCACCCAAGCCATCAGCAGCGAGTCTGATCCGTTCATTTGCATCCAGAATTGAATTTTCCATGCCTGTGTTACACCCCTGACTCGCACCGCCCGGCATCATTTTAGCAAAGCGCCCTCTCAAATGCCATTTAAAGCCGACACCGTGCAGATTGTGGAGCTGGCGCACAATTAAAGGGGGTTGCGCTCGAACGTGCGTGGCGTGTCAATTGACAGAACGCCGACGTCCTTTGAGTCATGCTCAAACGCGTTGAGTGCGAATCAGAGTTTTGGCTGTTTTTCAATGAAAGCGCGTGAGTATCTGATATTTTGCGTTTGCTACACGATGTTTGAACAGACACCGATACCTCACCGTATCGCCGCGATCCCATGCGGCGCGTAATCACGTTCCCGTCAGTTCCGAGGGCAGATACGCTCGAACGTGTTATGCAACAGCCTGACATGCTGTATGCTGGCTGGTTGAAGGATACGACTGGGCTGACGTTATAAGCGGGATGGTTCCCACGCTGATGGGCACGACCCCCGTTATCGCTGAGCAGCCGAATCGTAGCAATTGATTTTTGGCAACCTCAAAAGGAGTAACGCATGACAACTGCTACCCGACCCCAATTGATTGACGCCCTAGAGTGGCGATATGCAACCAAAGCATTCGACGCGCAACGCCGCTTGGATGACACCGTTTGGAATACCCTCGAACGCGCGCTGCAACTGACGCCCTCTTCATATGGACTGCAACCGTGGAAGTTTGTCGTTGTGACGTCACCCGAATTGAAAGCCGCCTTGCGACCCCATGCCTGGAATCAATCCCAGATTACGGATTGCTCGCATTTGGTGGTCTTGCTGGCCAAACGCGAAATCACCAAAGCCGACATCACCAAACTGCTGGATGCCACTGCTGCCGAGCGGGGGCTGTCAGTTGAGTCCTTGGCCGGTTACGGCAGCATGATGGAAGGTGACTTGATCAACGGACCACGGCGCGAAAAAATTGGCGATTGGGCTGCCAATCAAGTTTACATCGCGATGGGTAATTTGATGACGGCCGCTGCTTTGCTTGGTGTGGATACGTGTCCCATCGAAGGCTTCGTGCCGGCTGAGTTTGATCGCATCCTCAGCTTGAACGACAGTCCGTATCGGAGTGCTGTCGTTTGCGCGGTGGGTTACCGCAGCGAGCAAGACGCTTATGCTGCGTTGCCCAAGGTGCGCTACCCATTGGCAGACATCATCGAGTACCGTTAATCGATCACCGCACCTGATGCATCGTGACGCCTGGAACCGGCGCTTTCGGGGTGTATCGTGTACAACCTGTGATCAAAAGGAGTGGGGGCTTTCAGTGCCCCCACTGCTGTGTCGAGATTCAGCGGTAGTTAATGAATTGAAGATCCAACTCGAGTTCGGCGTCTTTCAATAATTTGATGATGGCTTGAAGATCGTCACGACTTTTGGCGGATACGCGAATTTGATCATCTTGGACCTGAGACTGCACCTTCATTTTGCTGTTTTTGATCAACGCGGTGATGGCTTTGGCATGCTCCTTGGAAATGCCCTGTTTCAACGTCACATTCTGTTTGACGGCACCACCCAGCGCGGAGTCGATTCGGCCATAATCCAGTGACTTGAGCGAGATGTTACGCTTGACCAACTTGCTTTCCACGATGTCCAAAATGTTTTTCAGCTTCATGTCATCCGGCGCTTTGAGGACGATGATTTCTTTTTCGAGTTGGACATCAGCCCCGGTGCCTTTGAGATCAAAGCGTTGTTCAATCTCTTTCTGGGCCTGATGAATCGCATTGGTGGCTTCTTGCATGTCCACCTTGCTCACGATATCAAATGTTGCTTCCTTCGACACGCTAAACTCCTTTAATCTTGGTTAGCAGGATGATGACGCCACAACCACGGCTGACCTGAGAAGGGTGTCTATAAGGGATATTTGAGCCAGTCTTCGTTCGTCAGCGTTCAAGGGAGCATGTCCTGCTTTGAAAGGCTGCCAAGTGACGCGACTGGTCCTTGCTGCGAGCGATGGTCATCCGGCAGGCTGTTTTGTTGGTAGCACCTGCGTTGACGCACGGCTTCGTTTCCGAGGAAGCGATGTTCAAGGAATCCGGCCCCTGGCTGCCGTCACGACTTTGTCTGAGGCCTTCACGTGGCGGCCTGATCCGTCAAAACGGGCGGTTGTGTGTCCCACGTTTTATTTTAACAGGGCCGGGGACGTGGCGGTAGCGTGCTGTCTGTGCAAGATGCCTGTATGAATGAGAGTTTCGATCGTTTGGGCACGTGCTTGCCAGTCGTGGTTAGAAGCCAAGTGGGCTCGGGCTAGTCGGTGTTCGCGAGCGTTTTGGGTTAACGCGTGGGCGATCGCCGCAATGAATGCCGCCGTGTCATCAGCAACAACAGCGTGGGGGCTTAAATCCGGCAATTCGGCAAAGTCCGTCATCACAACCGGCTTGCCTGCCGCGAGGTACTCGTGCAGTTTGAGCGGATAGATAGCACGGGTTTGAGCGCTTTTAACGAAGGGAATCAGCGCAACGTCGATGCCTTTTAAAAATGATGGCAAAGCGGAGCGCTCAAGCAGTCCCAGATGAAAAACGTTGGGGTGCCGGGTCAATCGGGCGAGCGCAGCCTGACGTTGGGGGATGACGGGACCGGCAAGCAGCAGTTGCCAATCCGGTCGCGTTTGTGCGATCGCTTCGAGCAACTGAAAGTCGACACGTTCCTCAAGGTGACCCATAAAGCCGAGTGTGGGGCCATTCAAGCCGTTGAGAGCTGGATGAATCGGCGTGACAGGGTCCATTGCCTGATTGAAATGTCTCGTATCCGCTGCGTTTGGCACCCAATGGCAGGCCTTGGTGAAAGGTGACTTGGCCTGCTGCAACGCCCGTGATGAGGTAATGGTCAGGTCGACCGCGCGCAAGATACGCGCTTCAATGGACACAGCAAAGCGTGACGTGCCAGGCATCGCCTCAAGTGCATCGGTGCAGTGGTACAAAACGAGCGATTCATTCAAGGCACCAATCAGTGACTCCGATGACAGCACGTTGAAAGAAATCCACAAAACGGGCGATCGCATGGCCAAACCGTCACAAGCCCTTTGCACCGCCTGCCGCAAAAAATACTGATTCACCCGATAAACCTTCTCGAAAATATCGGCCGAGTTGAGCCCCCCCATCGGTATGACCGGTGGCGGCTCCAGCACCCAGATACCCGCCTCGACCTGTGTCAGTGAACGTCTGCGATCGAACCACGCACGCCACTTCGCCATTCGCCGTTCCCGTGACAACACCCGCCAGGCAGTCACGGGATTGACCTGATTGTTGACAAACAAAATCCGATGACGCTTCGCCAACTCCCGCATCAAATGATGACGACTGCTCGCAAACGGATGCAACCAATCCATCACCGACACACACACAATATCCAAACCCACTGCCCCATCCCCTTCATCAGCTCAACCAACCCATGGTGACGCTCAGACGCCCAGGGACACGGGCCATTTCAGCACAGTTTCATTGGCCGTTTAATTCTGATTTAAATTCTTGCCCACCGCGCAAGCTGCGGGCCAGCACACCCGACAACTGTTGTACAGAATCTGTTAGGAGGCGAAGCAATGGATCAGGCTTTATTTGCAGGCAACGTGGGACTCCACCGCTTGTTGGGGCACATCAAATCGCCATCTCATTCAAGGCCTGATGCGCGGCCTGCTTCGGTTTCCGACCCGCAGCCCACCATGACGCCGGACCAGTGGCGAGACGGCACGTCACTGCGCGGGGTCTAAGCCCAGAGTGGGCGTGCGCCAGCCTCTACACGCCTCGTTCATACCGATAGCATCTCAGGCAGTCACGACGGTCAGGTCACGCTTCGCTCAAGCGTCTTATCAGCGAAACGTGGCTGATTCCGAACGTGTCCCGTCATCCCCTTGCGTGTTCAATAAACGCAGACTATCGGCGCACGAGCCAGTCAACCATTTTGGGTTTAACGGGAGTGTCGAACGGACGATTTAGCGGTCCAAGGGCAGCCCTTGCGCTTCCCAGTCCAGGGTCCCGCCTTGAATGTTGGTGACTTGGGTGAATCCGCGCTCGACAAGTGCTTGCGCCGCTTTCATGCTGCGTGAGCCGGAACGGCAGATAATCAGCAACTTACGGGTTTTTGGCAGTTGCGCAGACCACTCATCAAGCGCATCCAAGGGGTGCAGCTTGGCGCCTTTGGCACGTCCTGTGGCATATTCCCCGGGTGTGCGAACGTCGATAAAATAAGGTGGATTTGTAGCGGTTAGAATGTCGTGCGCTTCTTTGACGGTCACATTCGCGATGGTGGCGGCTTGTGCCCGCGTTGCAGGCTCATTGCGCTGGCTGGTTGGTGGATTGTCAATGCGGGCTTGCAGACACCCGCACAACAACGCCAGGCTCAAAATACCCCATTGCAACCGTTGTGCGAACACGTACACCCCCTTTTGACCCACGCTTGCGGACAGACTTGATTACAGCACGAATCGCCTCATTTTTGCCACGTCACGCGCGTTGAACACAACGCCTTCAAGTTTGGGTACATAAGTGAAGTAAATATGGTGCTTCAGGTGCATACAGCGGGTCGAAAGCGGCATTATTCCATCATGTCTGTGCTGTTTTCAATTCGGGATATGGTCCGTGGCGCTTGGTTCTGTTTCTTTACTAAGTGAAGACTTGGCGTGGTGTTCTGATTGATTGTTCGATGCACGGAATGTGCGCCTGGTGTGTTCGGTGACGTTTCGGGCGGGATTTTTGAGCAAGGTGTGGGGGGAGCGGTGACGGTATTGGTTGCGGGAGCAGCGTCGCTTAATCAGACGCCTCTGGACTGGTTGGGCAATCGGGACCGGATTGTGTCGGCACTGCGTCTGGCGCGGGAGCAAGGGATCGGCCTGTTGTGCCTGCCGGAGCTTTGCATCACGGGCTACGGTTGCGAGGATGCTTTTTATGCGGAGCATGTCAGTGAGACGGCTTTGGATATGTTGTATGAGATTTTGCCTGAGACCCGTGGCTTGTGCGTGTGTTTGGGATTGCCTTTGGTGCATCGCAACGGGTTGTTTAATGCGGCTTGTCTGGTTGTTGATGGTGCGATCGCAGGATTTGTGGTCAAGCAAAACCTGGCAGGGGATGGCTTGCATTATGAGCCGCGTTGGTTCAAACCGTGGCCTGCCGGTTTGCGCACGTGGGTAACCATTCGGGGCGAACGATACCCGTTGGGTGACTGGATGTTCGATCTCGGTGGTGTTCTGGTTGGATTTGAGATCTGCGAAGACGCCTGGGTCGCCAAACGGCCGGGAGCGGAGCTGGCCCTGCGCGGGGTGGATGTCATCGTCAACCCGTCTGCCAGCCACTTTGCCTTTGGCAAGGCGCGCATCCGTGAACGCTTCGTAGTCGAAGGGTCGCGTGCATTTGCCGTCTCCTATCTCTACGCCAATCTGATGGGCTGTGAGTCAGGCCGGATCGTCTATGACGGGGGTGCGTTGATTGCCTCCGGTGGTGAGTTGCTTGGGCTGGGTCGCCGCCTGTCATACCACGATGTGCATGTCATCAGCGCCAATGTCGACATTGCCAAAACACGCCTGCAACGCCGCGCCAGTTCCAGTTACCGACCTGCCCTTCAGGCAGGGGACGAGGACGTCGTGGTTATCCCCTGGCAATGGCCGGGCGCCGTCGCCTGCCAGACACCCCGCGCACCGGTCCGTGAGGCCTGGGGTAGTTCCGAGCGGGCCAGACATGAGGCCTTTGCGCGCGTGGTGGCATTGGGTCTTTTCGATTATATGCGCAAATCCCGCAGCAAGGGCTTTGTGCTCTCGCTTTCCGGTGGCGCGGATTCCAGTACCTGCGCCCTGCTGGTGCACCTGATGGTCCACTTTGGAACCCAGGACCTCGGTCTGGACGGCTTCAAGGCAAAGCTTTCCCACGTCACTGGCATCGCGGAGGCCTTGTCCTTGGCGGACCTCACCCGGTGTTTGCTGACTTGTGTGTATCAATCGACCGCCAACAGCTCCAGCACCACCCGTGAGGCGGCACGTGAACTGGCTCACGCGCTCGGCGCTCGCTTCAGCGAATGGGACATTGACACGATGGTCAAAGCCTACACGGGGCTGGTGGGGCAGACTATCGGGCGTGCGCTTGATTGGCAAACAGACGATCTGGCTCTACAAAATGTTCAGGCCAGGGCGCGTGGACCGGCTGTGTGGATGCTGGCGAATGTGCTGGGTGCGCTGTTGCTCACAACCAGCAACCGCTCCGAAGCAGCGGTGGGCTATGCCACCATGGATGGCGACACCTGTGGTGGGCTTTCACCGATTGGGGGCATCGACAAGGCGTTTGTGCGCGAATGGCTGATCGGGATGGAAACCGAGGGCCTGACGGGCATTCCAGCCTTTTCGGTCCTGGCGCTGGTGAACCGGCAGGCGCCCACGGCGGAGTTACGCCCGGCTGGGCAAAGCCAGACTGACGAGGCCGATCTCATGCCCTACGATGTGCTCGTTCAGATTGAAAGGGCCGCCATCCGCGACAAGGCCAGTCCACTCGCGGTCTACGACATGCTGCTGGCACACCCGGAAAGCGCACGCCATACCCCTGCCCAGTGGGGACAATGGATCACACGCTTTTTCAGGCTCTGGTGTCAGAGCCAATGGAAACGTGAGCGCTTCGCGCCGGCGTTTCATCTGGATGATCAAAACCTCGACCCCAAAACCTGGTGTCGCTTCCCCATCCTGTCCGGCCATTACGAACTGGAATTGCAGGCCTTGGCAGTCCGAATGGCTGAGCAGGCCGCCAGTTCCGCGCACTGAGTCGAAGGAGTTTTACCATGTCAGCGATCCGTGGTATTTGGGCCAGTTTTTCGGCGCCACAACCAGCCAAACGTTACAATACACTCTACGCCGCGTTGCTTGGCATCATCACCGGCCAAGGGATCTACCTTTACACCCGGCAGATGCGCCGCCTGTTGTACACCACCGTGTTGCTGTTGCTCGCCACACTCTACGCATGTTATGCGATTTACATTGACATCATTGCCCATTTGGACGCGAGTAACTTCGAGCAGGTAGATAATCTGACAGACTTGGTGCAAGACGCGCTCAAGGGGGGGACGATGGTCGGGAGCATTGCAGTGGTGAACAACCTGATCTGCACCATCGATGGCCTGCGTGAAATCAGCCGGGCCAAAAAAAATGCTGATTGAGGTATAGCGCCAGACGTCTTGGGTTGAAATTGACATGAGGCCACTTAGCCCGTCGGATTAACGGCACCTGCGCGGGCGATCGCCCGATAATCCCCCTGCAACAGCAACCCCATCGTCAACACCAAAACCTGACGACTCACCCCAACACTGGGGTTGCCTGCCTGCATAACCGGGAACCAGCGTGAATGTAGCGCGCCAGCACATTGTCCAGCACGGCCCGACGATAATAAAGGGGCACGAATTCGCTGTCGAGTTCCAAACTCGCCCGCCGATGATACCGCAACGCAGATTCCGCTTCCGGATGGTTGCACGTTTTCAATATAACCTGGAAACGATTCACCAGATTCTCAAGCTGCGCCAAAACAATCTCGAAATTCTGCGGAACCGCCGTAATATCCCTAGCCACCGTTCGCGCCACCTCAACGGTCGCATCCAACGCTTGCCAATTATCAAAAGACCCAACCCACTCAGCCGAAACCTGCTCGGACGTCATCATTGTCACGCAATCACCCCTCAACCTGAATCAGA